>Ga0256828_1001369_pt1 | contig 15220 bp, 17 predicted proteins | sample CV88metaG_FD_185993 | JGI IMG/M metagenome (GOLD analysis project Ga0256828, IMG submission 185993) | Hydrothermal vent microbial communities from East Pacific Rise, Pacific Ocean - CV88 | ecosystem: Environmental > Aquatic > Marine > Hydrothermal vents | place: Pacific Ocean: East Pacific Rise...
TAGCACTTAAAGAACTATATTTATTGTCTTGTTGATCACTAGATGATGTGATTTTAGTGTCATCATAACGTAACCCGATTTTGACATTCCAGGCTCCGAAATTATTATCTAATTCACTGAAAATAGCGATATTATCAGTATCGACATCAGTAATACTGTATTTTAGACCACCAGCTGGACTAGGAATTGAACCACTATCATTTGTGTAGATACCATCCCAGTTTCGCTTACTTGCATCAAGTCCGACTGTTAGCTCTATAGAGTCTGTGACATCAGCGGTATTGATGATCTTTGCTCCCTGTATTGCTGTTGAAAGATCGCTAGTGATTTGTTTACTAGAATCTTCACCTGGTATAGTTGTGTCATCTGAAGCTTTTCGATAATAAGTTGACATTGGGTGGGCTACATCAGAGTAGTAGTATTGAAAGTCAAGTGTTTTGGAGATAGAACCAATATTACGAATGAGATATTCAACTGTATACAGATTGGAGTCATCATAGAGTGCATCCATTTTACTTGAGGGGTAGAGGACATCATCACTACGATTAGCTGTATAACCAAAACGAAGTTCTTGGTCATCAGTGATATCGATGAACATTTTACCCATCAATGTCATCTTGCTATAAGCATCCATATCTGTATATTGATCTTGATATGCTGTTCCTGCAATTGGCATTTGAGGTGGTGTTGTTGGATGTGTAGCAATATAGTTGTCTATTTGATCAGCAAAGTTATTACCATCACCATCGAGGTACTGACCACTCTTCTCGCCTGAAGCACTCAAGATAAATCTAACTGGACCAACACCACCACTAATGTCAGCAGCCGCTTTTTGATAACCAAAGCTTCCTGCTCCAAGGTTGACACTACCATGTAGCTCTTCTGTTGGTTTTTTTGTGGTTACTTTGACCACAGCACTAAGTGAACCAAAGTTCTCTACGTCATACGGCCCTTCAATAATCTCAATACTCTCAATATTATTGGTCAGTACATGAGAGATAGCAGGGTCCATACGGTTAGGACAAGCACCATAGATCTTGGCATTATCAATCAGTACATTGATATTGTCTTTTTTCTGTCCACGAACGATGATATCATTGGCAACACCGCTACGACGAACAAGAGAGACGGTAGGGACTTTCCGAGAGAGTGCAACAGCGGCATCGGCTGACTTTATCTCTTCGCCACTGACATCTTCAAGTGTAGTGCTTTCGACAGAGATCGTCTCTACGTCGATTTCTGCTGCAACAAGGAGTGTTGTTGCTATCAGGGATAGGGGAATCAGTTTACTTAGATTCATTTTAGCTCCAGAAAATTCATTTTCCGAAGTATAAAAAAAGAGTGTTACATTAGTGTTAGGTTTTAACTAAAGGAGATAAAAAAGCTATAATTCACACATGAATAAAAATGAAAAAATAAAACGTATAGTTTTGATCTTTTTAGGTGCCTTGGCTTCGGGCTATTTTATGTATAGTGGATTTACACTGTTAATGACAGATGAACCTGTAGAGATAAATGCTACCAATGGGGTCAAACTTTTAAAGTGACTGCCTTTGGAAACTGCATCGTAACACAATGCAGTGATCCATGCTGACGGATCAATACTGAACAGTCTATCCCCACAACTTCTTTATCTGAAAAAATGCTTTGTATGATCTTTAAAGCTTGCGTGTCATGTGAATCATTATAGGTAGGTACGAGAACAGCACCATTGATGATGAGAAAGTTAGCGTAGGTCGCAGGTAGACGTTCATCTTCATAATAGATGGCCTTAGTCATAGGGAGTGATATAAGTCTAAATGCTTTACCTTCTAAGTTTCGCAGATCTTTTAATTCCTGCTCCATTGATTGGAGTGCTTCAAAATGTTCATCTGTTTTATCGTGACATTTGACATAAACGATGCTATTGACATCAACAAAACGGGCTAATGTATCGATGTGACTGTCTGTGTCATCTCCTGCCAAATACCCATGTTCGAGCCAAAGTGTTTTTTCAACACCAAGTGTCTCTTTTAAAATGGCGTCTACTTCATACCTTTGTGTGAGCTTGGTGTTACGATTAGGATTCATAAGGCACTGTGAGGTAGTAAGCAGTAACCCCTCCCCATTACTCTCTATCGCGCCACCTTCTAAGATGAAACGTTCTTTTTGGTAAGAAGCTTGATAGTGTCTTTGAAGTTTAGAGGTGAGAGCATTGTCTAAAGAAGCATCAAACTTATCTCCCCATCCTGTGAAGGTAAAGTCCAAGACTTTAGGTTGATCGTTCTGTATAACCGTGATACCACTACAATCTCTCGCCCAAGTGTCATCACTCTCTGCTTGAACAAAGTAGAGATTAGTACAATCATTGAAATAGGTACGTACTCTTGCAATGTCATCACATACGATGAGACAAGGCTCAAACCTAGCTATCGCTGTAGCGATCTCGACAAACGTGTGTGAAGCCTCTTCAAGGTAAGGTGCCCAGTCACTGTTAGCGTGTGGAAAGATCAATTGAACAAAGGATTGTGCCTCAAATTCGGCAGGTAGCCTGTTTGTTGTACCATGTTTTGTTTTGGTGGAGAGGGACACAGCTTTCCTTTTTTTCGTGTTACTACCTGTTGGAGGGCCCATAATTTATCTCTTGTAGATATAATTCTACATGGCAATTATACGACTCAGCCGAAAGGCCTACTTTCATAATCTTGATATTATCACACAAAAAGTTGGAGAGGTCTCTAAAATTGCTGTGGTCTTAAAAGACAACGCTTATGGGCATGGACTCATCGAGATGGCAAAATTAGCGCAAGAGTATGGAGTTAAAGAGGCTGTAGTCCATAATATTGCAGAAGCTGAGCAGATCAAAAAGTATTTTGAACATATTTTGATCTTGGGTGGACATAGTTATAAAGTGGATGATCAATACCGTTATGTTATCAATGGACTCTCGCAGATAGAACTTATGCCAAAGAACCTTCAGGTCGAGCTAAAAGTGGACACAGGTATGCACCGCAATGGTGTGGGCATGGATGAGGTCGAGGAAGCCATTACTATGCTTATAAGACAAGGGTTAGTGATTAAAGGTGTGATGACGCATAATCGTAGTGCAGACGCCTTGAGCTCAGAATGGTTCTGGCAACGAGCTAATTTTAAAACTGTTAAAGAGAAGGTGTTAGCTCTTCAAAACAGACTTGGTCTTCAAACACTACGTTTTCATTCAGCAAACTCAGCAGCAACCTTTCGCTTTCAAGAGTTTGATGAAGATCTTGTACGTGTGGGAATTGCTGCTTATGGTTGTCTAGAGATGGAGAAGACCTTAGATCAGCCTGCATTAAAACCAGTGTTAAGTCTAAGTGCGCAAAAGATCACAACACGTACTGTAAAAAAAGGTGAGTATATTGGCTATAACGCTACCTGTAGAGCAGAAGAGAAGATGTATGTCTCTACTTATGATGTGGGGTATGCTGACGGGTTATTACGTAGTGCTTCAAATGATTATGTGACTCCAACAGGTGCGCAGTTATTAGGTCGTGTCTCTATGGATAATAGTTCATTTAGTGGGACAAGTGAGGAGTTACTTGTTTTTGATAATGTTAACGACTATGCTAAAGTAGCTAAGACGATAGGTTATGAGGTCTTAACCGGCTTACATCCAGAGATTACGAGAGTAGTTGTTTAACTGATATCCTAAAATTAAACAGTGAGTATACAATACTCACTTATACCTTCGTGTCATCCAATATCGCTTTTTCCAATAAGGATCGTTAATATTAGAGATAATGATCCCTTGACTTGAGGAGGCATGAATAAAATCTCCATGCTGAAGATAGATCCCGACATGGCGAGAGTTATACCCTGTCTTGAAAAAGACTAAATCGCTGGTCTTAATACTAGAACGAGGGACTTGTTTACCTGCTTTCACTTGCAACTTTGTCGTTCGTGGTATCTTCATACCAAATAGATCATAATAAGCACGTTGTACAAAAGCAGAACAGTCAATACCATCTGAGCCAAATCCACCATATTTGTAGGGGGTTTGATGCCATTTGTTATGATAGGGATAGAGTTTGTCAAGGTCGTTATAGTCGATCTGTTCTTTGTGTGTGTTAGCGGAATAGGTGCTCTTGTAACTGTGTGTACTTGTACTTTTTGCTGTACGGGTAGAACATCCTGAAAAAAGTAAAAGTGTGAATAAGAGGAGGGCTAAACGCATGTTAACTACTGATTTTTACAATGGCCTGTGGATAGATAACACCGTCAATACCATCACGAATCTTTGCTTCTAAGTCCCCTTCTGTTTGTAGACGACAAAGTATCTTCGCATCAAAAAGGTAGTTTTCTGCAACGGCTTGCGCTTGTGTAGCAAACTCACCGTGAACAATAATATAGCGTGCTCCGAGGTTATGAGCAAAGATGAGTTCATTAAGTGTCTCGACCTCAAGCGCAAAGGAGAGTTTATTCTTTTTCATGTTATTGATGAGTTCAAGGCTCTCTTCGTTAAAGATGACCATCAATGTACTATTTGGTGGGGTCAGTTCGATCTCACTACTTTCGTAGATGTGGTAAAAAGGTTTAAAGTCGATATAGGGATGACCAAATAGAAGCATGTTCCCTCCTACGCTTTGTCACGACATTCAGTTGAACAATAAAATGTTTTGCCTACGACAATAGCTTCGCCAGTGGTAATAAAAGTACTACAGACTGCACACTCTACCATTGTCTCATCTTCATTTTCATCTTTTTTCTTATTATGACGCTCTTTGGTCAGGGGGGTGCTCTTTTTAATAAAGAAGAAGTAGACCGCGGCAATAACGCCGATAACAAGAAGTAATTTGATTAACATAGTGTCTCCTTAGACGTCGATGATGAGGTAGTGGCGGTTTTTAGTTTGAATGATCTGATGTTTAAGTGAGTCATCAACCTCTTCAAAAACACGCTCACCTTTGTAAAAGAGAAGTTTACTTCCTTCACTAATAAAAGGTTGACTCAGTTGCATTAACATTTTCGTATCCGTCACAGCGCGGGATGTGACAAGTTCAACAGGTTGTGGAGTCAACTCTTCAACACGACAGTTAGCAACAGTGACATTGGTTAGTTTGAGATCAGCTTTAATAAACTGTAAAAAACTGGCACGTTTTTGAAGCGGTTCACATAAGATGACTTCCGTGTCGGGAAGGGCGAATGCTAAGATCATCCCTGGAAAACCAGCACCGGTACCAATGTCGAGGATATTTTTGACCTTTGGTAAAAAAGAGACAGGAAAGACAGCGTCATAGATGAACTTATCCATTAACTCCTCTTTTTTAGCACCAGTAAGATTATGGATCTTGTTCCATCTCTTGAGGTGCTCTTTATAACGAGTAACGTAGGTGAAAAATTGTTTATCTAAGGTGATGTCGTCTTTTAGAAGTTCTGCTTGAATATTCATAACAAACTCTAGAATGCGCCAAATTTATAGTTCAAACCAGCGTATACTGAACCTGCATTGAAGTCAGTGTCTTTGTTACTGTAGGTCCAGTAGTGACGATAAGCAAGTTCGATCTCAAAGTCAGCAGGTAACAAAAAGATAAGCCCCGTCTGTAAACCACCTAGAAAAGCAGAGGTAGATGAATCGTTAATATCAGCAAATGATGCACCAAGACGTACACCAAAAAAGAACTTAGCCGTTGACTTTGCAACGACTTTAAACTCATTACTAACACCTTCTAATGCAAGATAAGGGCTCTGAGTCTTTGAGATCTCATCACCAATGTTATTTGCTAGGGTGTACCCAACGTAGATACGAGAATTTTTCTCACGTAGACCGAACTTTAAACCATACTCAGGTCCAAAAGCATAACTGCTATTAAGGTCTGCGCTTGAAAGTTCTGCACCAGTGACACCACCGTCAAGACCAACAAACCATTCGGATTGATCAGCTAGAAGAGAGAAGGGAAGTAGCAAGAGAAAAAATGTTGTAATAAACTTCATAAATGTAGTAACCTTATTGTATATCGTAATGTGTAGCTCTATAATATAATATTAGCGCTTAGAGACTACAGTAAGTGTCCCATCTCATCTTTTTTTACCTGTAGATAACCCTTGTTGTGCTCATTAGCATCAATTATAATAGGTAGACGTTCGACTATCTCAATGTTTTCAAGTGAGTTGATCTTGTCGGGATTATTAGTTAGTAAACGAACCTTTTTGATGTTAAAATGCTCTAAGATCGTAGTGACGATCTCATAGGTTCGTTCATCTGCTGCAAAGCCAAGTTGATGGTTGGCCTCGATCGTGTTAAAACCTTGATCTTGAAGGGCATAGGCATTGATCTTGTTCAATAGACCGATGTTACGACCCTCTTGACGAAGATAGATGACCATTCCACCCTCTTTCTCAATGCTTTTAAGGGCAAAGGCAAGTTGATCACCACAGTCACATTTGAGACTGCCTAAAGCATCTCCTGTCAAGCACTCTGAATGGACTCGAACAATAGGCGCTTCTGCATGACTCTCTTTGTAAATGACGAGGTGCTCTTTATGCGCTTCTTGGAAGGCTTTGACCTTAAATGTTCCAAATCGTGAAGGAAGGTTGGCTACATCTGATATTTTTATATTCATATTAGTTATTCTACTTAATTTTAATGATCTAATCGTTACTATATGTACAATAGAATTATACATAAATATTATCACTTAAACGCCTCATGCAGATCATGATCTGTACTTTAGAGGTAAAAAAGGTCTAAACCATGTTCCAACGTTTCCGTCGTAACCGTCTAAATCCTCATCTTAGAGCCCTTGTCCGTGAGACGCATGTTTCCACAGATGACTTTATTTACCCACTTTTTGTACGTCCAGGAACGAACATCAAAACGGAAGTAAGTTCCATGCCAGGTGTTTTTCAAATGAGTATTGACGAAGCGATCAAAGAGTGTGATGCGCTAAAAAAACTCGGACTGAACTCTATTATCTTGTTTGGTATTCCTGATGTAAAGGACTCAGTTGGTTCTGATGCCCTGTGTGAACATGGCATCATTGCAGAAGCAGTACGTGCGATTAAGAAAGCACATCCCGATATGTTTGTCGTGACAGATCTCTGTTTCTGTGAATACACGGATCATGGACATTGTGGGATCATTGACCATGTACATGAAACAGTAGATAATGATGCAACACTTGAGATCTCAGGTAAACAGGCCCTAGTTCATGCTAAAGCGGGTGCAGATATGATCGCACCTTCAGGTATGATGGATGGGATCATAGAGACACTTCGAGAGGCGTTGGATGCAGGTGGTTATGAGAACTTACCGATCATGAGTTACTCAACTAAGTTTTCAAGTGGTTATTATGGACCATTCCGTGACGTAGCAGAGTCAACACCATCGTTTGGTGATCGTGGTTCATATCAGATGGACCCTGCTAATCGTCGCGAAGCGATTAATGAAAGTATTGCAGATGAGGCACAAGGCGCTGATATCTTAATGGTAAAACCAGCCCTTGCGTACTTAGATATTATTCGTGATATCAAAGAGAACACACGACTTCCTTTAGCCATCTACAATGTGAGTGGTGAGTACGCGATGCTAAAGTACGCAGGTGAAAAAGGTCTGATCGATTATGATCGTGTATTAATGGAGACAATGATCGCTTTTAAGCGTGCAGGAGCTGATATTATTATCTCTTACCATGCTAAAGAAGTGGCAAAGCTTTTAGGATAATCAGTACGGATGCGTAACTCTATTCTCTACTTCCTTAGCCGTTTTAGTGTTAAGTTCAAGGTCGGTGTACTGATCTTGTTTCTTCTCGCAGGTATCGTGTTTTGGAACCTTTCTTACATTTCGACCAACTACAATGTCTACGAGACCAAGGTCGCTAATAGTAAATCCTTAGAAAAAGTACGTAAACTTGAAGAGCTTATCATGGCATTTCAAGATGAACGCCGCGCAGCATTAAACTTTCTCTATGTGGATCATGATGCAACAGCCTATAAAGAAGCAAGTGCATTTACAGACTCTAAGCTAGGGCGTATAGAACCGTTACTCGATCAGTGCCGTTTCCGTAAAAAACGTGTGATCATTCAAAAAACTCTTGAAGAAATTCCTATTGTACGTGAAGCACTTCTGAGTGATAGGTTAAGTGGTATTGAGGTTATTCGAAATTATACAGATGGTGTGATCAAACATCTTATCGATATTGTGGCAAGTATTGCTGAGCGTAATAGCACAGATGGTTTTAGTGCTTATTTAGATATTTTGACCGCAGTTGAGTACAGTGCCCTTGAAGTAGATCTGACAATGGCAGTTATGGGTGAGAAGTTACCAACTGTAGATTTTTATGAAGTGATCGCACTCCAAGGCGGTAAGGCACAAAGTGAGCTTGATAGCTTCAAACGTATCGCAGATAGCCTTGCTATTAAAAAGCTTCATGCAAACTATCGTAATGCTGATTTTGTTGAGATGAACATTCAAAAAGAGAATTTCAAAAACTATGTTTTTGGGATCAAGGGTGAGACATTTGACATTAAGGCGTGGAGTAACTCAACATGGACCTATATTCAGAATCTACGTCTTATTTCAGATTTTGAGTATGATCTTTTATCTTCACAGTTAAACAGTGAAAGAGAACGTTATCTCTCTCGCGTTTATTATGATCTTCTACTATTGATCTTACCGATTATGATCGTTGCGCTGATCGCGTACCTTGTGTTTTTAGACATCAATATATCTTTACGTACGATGTTGGATTTTTTGAGTGGTCGTCGTTCGGATGCAACGAAAAAAGATAGGCTATTATTGTTGAAGTCTCCAAGTGAACTTGGCCAAGTCTATCGTAAACTATTTGCCTTTAACACAAAGATCAATAAACAGTTTAAGATCATTCGTGATAATTATGAACTTGATACATTGACAGGGCTTCCTAACCGTGTGAAACTTTTAAATGTATTGGAAAAATCACTCAACGAGAAGCGAAAATTCACCTTGATCTATATTGATATATATAACTTCTCTATGATCAATGATTCGTTTGGACAGAGTGTGGGTGATCTTTACTTAAAAGAGACAGCAGAAATGCTTAGTAACATCGTCAAAGAGATCGCGATCGATCCTATAGTAAAGCTACAGGTGTATCGTATGGGTTCTGATGAGTTTGTCATTGTCTGTGGAAATCAGCAGTATATTTCACGTGTTGTTGAGGCATTAACGGATACCTATTTGGTTAAGTCCAATGATATTGATATGCCATTAAGTTTTAATTTTGGTCTTGCACATAGCTCGGATACCTCTACACGAAGTTCACTTTTAACGCAGGCTGAATTGGCGGTGAAAGATGCTATTGACCATCAACAGCGTTACAGTGTCTATACTGGAGATGGTTCCTATAAGGTACTCTACCAGACTAACCTTGAGTGGGTAAAGCGGATTAATAGAGCCTTTGAACTTAACCGTTTTGAAGCACATTTCCAACCAATAGTCTTGACAAAAGATGAGACCTGTTCGAAGTTTGAAGTGTTGATTCGTCTACGTGAGAGTGATGGTGAAGAGGTGATCTCTCCATTTGAGTTTTTACCTGTCTTACAGAAAATGGGTCTTGAAAAACGTCTGACCAAGGTCATTATTGATCAAAGTTTTGAGTTGATGCATCGTTGCGATAAAGAGATCTCTATTAATATGACGCGTGATGATCTTGATGAAGAGATGGTACGCTACTTAGAGACGAGTCTTTACTTACATGAGATCAAAGCATCAAGTGTCTCGATTGAACTTGTTGAGACAGAAGAACTTTTACAAGAGCGTTATATGAAGATCATTCATGCGATCAAAGCACTAGGATGTAAGATCTCGATCGATGATTTTGGAACAGGTTACTCAAACTTTGCCTATCTGACACAGATACGACCTGATTATCTTAAAATTGATGGATCGTTGATAAAAGATATTGATGTTAATGTTGAAAATCGTAATATAGTAAAAGGTATTGTCGATCTAGCACGTTCTCTTAACATCATGTTAATAGCAGAGTTTGTGAGTCGAGTAGAAATATATGATATTATTAAAGAGTTAGGTATTGATTACGCACAAGGTTTTTACTTCGGTAAAGCTGAGAGCTGTGACGTGATTAGCCAAAAAGGAAGCGAGTCGTGAGACATTTTTTAACACTTAAAGATTATACTAAAGAGGAGATCTTACAGATCGTTGCGCTGGGTCTAGAGATCAAGAGAGAACTTAAAGGTGGAGAGATCAAAGCCCATATGCTTAACAAGACATTAGCAATGATCTTTGAGAAAAGCTCAACACGTACCCGTGTTAGTTTTGAAACAGGTATCTTTCAATTAGGTGGTCATGGACTTTTCCTCTCTAACCGCGATATTCACCTTGGACGTGGTGAACCAGTTAAAGATACCGCGCGTGTTATCTCGTCGATGTGTGACATGGTGATGATCAGAACCTTTGGACACTCTATGTTAGAAGAGTTCGCGGCGTACTCAAAGGTACCTGTTATTAATGGTCTAACAGATTCATATCACCCTATTCAACTTTTAGCTGACTATATGACTATGATAGAGTGTAATAAAAGTGAAAACATCGTTGCCGCCTATATTGGCGATGGTAATAATATGACGCATTCATGGATGTTCCTAGCGGCTAAACTTGGGTTTGAACTTCGTGTAGCAACACCACACAATTATGAGGTCGATCCCGCTGTTCGTGCAGAAGCTGAAGCAATCGCAAAAGAGAGTGGTGCAAAGCTTATCTTTACTAATTCACCTCATGAAGCAGTGTCTGGTGCAACTGTAGTGACAACAGACACATGGGCTTCTATGGGACAAGAGGATGAGAAAGAAGAACGTATCACAGCGTTTGGTGGTTTTATTGTGGATGAGGCCTTGATGGCCGAAGCAGATAAAGATGCCATTTTCTTGCACTGTCTTCCTGCTTATCGTGGTCAAGAGGTGAGTGAAGCAGTACTTGAAGGCGAACAAAGTTATGTGTTTGAAGAGGCTGAAAACCGTCTTCATGCACAAAAAGGGCTGATGGTCTGGTTGGATAGACAGCGTTAAGATAAAGAGCTTTTATTTTTGGAATAAGTAGGCTTGAAAGTTCCGTAGGTCTTTTATGTTTACCCTCTCATCTGCATCGCGATGTGAAAGTCTTTACCCTCTTGACGAACATTAAACTGATGTTTACCACAAAAGTCATCATTCATCTTTTGCGCTAATCCACTTGCTGCTATTAGTGCATCATCTCTGTCAGAAAAGTTTGCTTCTAACTCCATATTGGCACGACGAATACAGCCACATTGGCCTTCTATAATTACTTTATGCATTTTAATCCTTATGATATTACTCGTACTTTTATCCTTTGTAGAATGATGGGTGTTAGAGTAATTTAGTGCGGAAGTATAGTAGAGGGATTTTAAAAGAAGTTAAGGAGTTTAAACTCCTTATAATGGTTAAGTTTAGTACTGTATACCGGTAGCGCTGCGGACTTTTTCAATGATAGGAAGTGCGACTTCACGTGCTTTGTTTGCACCAAAGGTTAAGATCTCACGTACTTCATCTTGGTTGTTCTCAAAATATTCACGTCTCTCACGGTAAGGGCGGAAGTACTCCCAAACGACATCATGAAGATACAGCTTAAAGTGACCATGACCTTCGCCACCACGCTCATACCGAGCTTGTAACTCTTGCGCTTCATCACTGTTTAAAAAGAGTTTTGCAATGTTATAGACATTACAGTTTTCCCACTCTTTAGGATCTTCTAGTGGTACTGCTTCGGTAACGATCTTCTTGATTACCTTTTGTTGCTTTTTCTCTTCACCAAAGATATTGATGGTGTTGCCATATGACTTTGACATCTTTTGACCATCAACACCAGGCACCGTGGCAACAACGTCATCTACTCGGTGTTCGGGAATGACAAAGACGTCCCCATGCATGTTGTTAAACTTGGTCGCAATGTCTCGTGCCATCTCAACATGTTGGATCTGGTCTTTACCGACGGGGATGATCTCAGAGTTGAACATCAAGATATCAGCAGCCATTAAAACAGGATAAGAGAAAAGATTATGATTACTCGCAATACCTTTAGCCGTTTTATCCTTATAGCTGTGCCCACGTTCTAACAGTCCCATCGGCGTAAAGGCAGAAAGTGCCCAGTAGAGTTCAAGAACCTCTTTGACATCAGACTGTACCCAAAAGGTTGACTTCTCAGGATCCATGCCTAACGCTAAAAAGTCAATAGCCGCTTGCATGGTCAGTGTGGCAAGACGTTCGCCGTCATGAACGCTTGTCATCGCATGGTAGTTGGCAATAAAAGCAAAGACTTCATCTTTGCCTTGAGAATCGATCATTTGCTTGATCGAGCCAAAGTAATTACCGATATGTAGATCCCCTGAAGATTGGATTCCCGTTAATACACGCACGCCAATTCCTTGTATAGAGGCTAGAACCTCTGTGATATTTGCGAAATTATAGCCAATTAGCCTCTAAATAGCATTATTTGTAGGGTGAGATACCATCTGTTAATCTATTATTAGAATAGATATGATATTCTAGAATATATTAAGAAAAAGGATAGAAGATGAACGTTCAAATTCGCGCAAAAGATATTACACTAAGTGAACATAACAAAACACACATTGATGCAGCAATGGAGCAATTTAAAAAATATGGTTTAGATATTACATCAACAAACATTGTTGTAGGTAAAATTAAAAATGGTGTGTCTGTAGAATTTGAGTTTAATATTGCACATCACTCTCCTGTAGTGATCAATCAAGAAGACAAAGATCTTGATGCAGCGATCGATCTTGCCGTGGATCGTGCAGCTAAAGCACTTCGCCGTATGCATGACAAAGACGTAACACGTCGTGGTCAAGGTATTAAAGGTCTTGACGTAGAAGCTGAAGAGACAGAAGAAGCGTAACCCAAAACAGCCTTTTGGCTGTTCTTACTTTCTCCCTCCCCATTTAAAATTTATTTCCCTAAACGATATATAATATATATATAACAATTATTAAAACATTACTGTATATTAATGATATAAAAAGGAAAAATTATGGAAAAAATCAAAGTAGTATGTCCACATTGTGATAAGGTAAATGCCATACCAAACAAAGAAAGTTATAATAAAGCAAACTGTGGACACTGTAAAAAATCATTACTAGATACAACACCTATTCAACTGACATCTTCAAACTTTGATCTGCACCTTGTTAATAGTGATATACCTGTTGTAGTTGACTTTTGGGCACCTTGGTGTGGCCCGTGTAAGATGATGGGACCAGCATTCGAAGAGGCAGCAAAAAGCTTCCCGCTTAAAGTACGTTTTGCAAAGTTAAATACAGAAGAACATCAACAACCTTCTGCGAAGTTTGGGATTCGTTCGATTCCAACGATGATCATCTTTAAAAATGGTAAAGAGATCGCTCGTCAGTCCGGAGCTTTGAGCGTTGATCAGATCAAGCAGTGGGTCGCACAGTCTATATAACAAGAAGTTCAATCAAATCATAAAGAGAAGACGATTTTGCTATAATGGCACCATCAAAAACTAGGTGAGTATTAATGTATCGACTTCTTGCACTCATTCTTGTTTTCTCATTTTTGGCATCTGCAGAGACCTTGCAACAAGATGATACTCCCTTCTCTCTACGTTTAGGTGCAGGTTATGCTGATCAAAATGATCTTAATCATATACTCTCTTTAGATTTTGCCGGTTATGAAAAAAAGACTTATGCTATTAACCTAGATGGAGGATGGCGTGCGGCTAAGAATGCTTTTGATACGCCATTTGATGTCTACTTAAAGGGTGGTCTCTCTTACTTTAATGAGAATGGTTATGCAGACAACTTCTTGGAAACGACACTCTATATCAAAGTGTATGGGAAGCTTGACTTTTGGGACAACCGTGTTCGTTTTGGATTTGGCGAAGGGGTCTCTTATGCTGCACAAGTCCCTATATCTGAGATTGATGATGCTATGACAGAAGAAGGTCCGAATGAACCAACAGCAAAATTTCTTAACTATCTTGATATCTCAGTTGACTTTGATGTGGGTCGTCTGATCAGGGTTAAAAGTCTAAGAGATCTTTATATGGGATATACGATCAAACACCGTTCTGGTGTTAAGGGTATTTATAGTGGCGTTCGTGGTGGCTCCAACTATTTGATGTTGACCTTTGAGAAAAATCTGTAAATTGAAGTAGGAGCAGTCATCTATGTATAAAGTCATTTTAGTGCTTCTACTAATCGTACTTACACTTAATGCAGCGGAGAAAGAAGAACCTTTGCCTTACTCTGTTCGTATTGGTTATGGCTACTCTGACTCCAATGATCTTGGTGATATCTTAATGGGTGATTGGAACCATTATGATGGTGACACTTCTGCCCTTAATATAGATGGTGGGTACTGTTTTTCACACGATACGTGGGATTTACCTTTAGACTTCTATGCCAAGGGCGGGCTCTCTTATTTTAATGAAAATAGTGTTTTGAATGTGCATACAGGTGAAATCAGTAAAGACTTCCTGGAAGTCAATGTCTATGTGAAGGTCTATTTGAAGTTAGACTTCTGGCAAAACAGAGTTAGGATCGGTGTAGGTGAGGGGGTCTCATTGGCACAAGAGGTTCCTGTGGTTGAGGTCGATGATGCGACTAACAATGATGGGACAATGGACCCTACGGCTAAGTTTTTGAACTATCTAGATATCTCTGCAGACTTTGATGTTGGTCGACTGATCAGAGTAAATGCTTTACGAGACACCTACTTGGGTTACACACTTAAACATCGTTCGGGTGTCTTTGGTACTTTTAACGGAGTACATGGTGGTTCTAACTATAATATGCTAACACTCGAAAAAAACTTTTAAAGGCTCAACATGTATCAATGGATCATCTGGTTTCATATTATCTCTCTTATCTCTTGGTTTGCAGTACTCTTTTACCTGCCACGTCTTTTTGTCTACCATGCCGAAAATGCTGACAAGCCACAGTTTTTAGAGGTTGTTAAAGTGATGGAGATGAAGATCTATCGCTACATTGGTGTACCGGCTTTTTGGGCAACAGCGATCTCTGGAACGGCTTTAGCATTTATGTACCCTGTAAATATATTTACGACGGGAGGTTGGTTCCATGTTAAGTTGTTCTTTGTAGCTATCTTAATCGCCTACTTTTTCTCGATGGGGTATTATCGTAATAAACTATTAGAAAATGATACCTTTAAAAGTGGTAAGTTCTTTCGCTTCTATAATGAAGGTCCAACG
>Ga0256828_1001370_pt1 | contig 15217 bp, 15 predicted proteins | sample CV88metaG_FD_185993 | JGI IMG/M metagenome (GOLD analysis project Ga0256828, IMG submission 185993) | Hydrothermal vent microbial communities from East Pacific Rise, Pacific Ocean - CV88 | ecosystem: Environmental > Aquatic > Marine > Hydrothermal vents | place: Pacific Ocean: East Pacific Rise...
ATGCCCTTGGTAATCTTTGGCGATACCAAAATTGATGCTGATAGATTTGGCGTGACCAATGTGAGGGAAACCGTTTGGTTCTGGGGGGAATCTTGTGATTACCTCTTTATATTTGTTTGATTTTAAATCCTCTTCTACTGCTCTTCGTAAAAAATCTTTGCTTTTGTTTTCCATGTTATTTGACCCTTTGATGATTAAAGAGTGTATTTTAGCCAATTGGTGCTTATTGTTTTGTGTTTGGGGATGGGAGGATTAAAAAGAATCTAATATTTTAACCCTAAATTATGCAAAAAACAATATAATTATATCAATATATTTTAGGAGAAAGAATGCTTCGATTTGCCCCGTCACCTATAAGTGATATGGATATTTGTGACCTGCGTGTCGCTATTTTAAATTATGTTGTTTCTCAACAGAGACAAGAGAAATTTTTGGTTCGTATTGAAGATGCTGACATAGAAAAAGATATTGAAGGAAAAGATACTGAGATAATGATGATTTTGGAAAAGTTTGCGATTAAGCATGATAGTGTATATCATCAGAGTGAACATCTTAGAATTCATCAAACTTTGGCTCTTCGTCTGCTTAAAGAGGAGAAAGCTTTTATCTGTAAATGTGGAGATGAAGAGTGTATACAATGTGATGGTTTGAAAAAAGAGGATTATCAAGAGCTTAAAGAGAGTGGAGAGGAGTTTGTAATTCGTCTGCGAAAACCATCTTCAAATACTCTTAGTGATGATGTGGACTCTTTTGTTATTTTAAAAAAAGATGGAACACCTTCTTCTAATTTTGCTTCTGCTTGTGATGATATGCTATCTGATATTAGTTTTATTATTCGTAGTGAAGAGTATCTTGCTAATATGCCAAAAGATGAGCATATCAAAAGCTCTTTGGGGTATGAGATGGATACCGAATATCTACATCTACCAACTATTTTAAATAGTGGTGAAGTTTCGATAAAATGGCTATTTGAAGAGGGTTTTATACCTGATGCTATCTTGAACTACTTGTTACTTTTGGGAAATGTAGAAGCTCCAAAAGAGATTTTTACACTACCTGAAGCGATAGAGTGGTTTAATTTGGATACCATCTCTAAGAGTGCTACTAAGTTTGATATTGATAAGCTTCGTTTTATCAATAGAGAGCATCTATATATGATGGATGATAAACAGCTTTCTAGTCTGTTTGGGTTTGCTGATGCAGATATTGGTAAACTTGCTAAAATCTATCTTGAAGAGGTTAGTACAACCAATGAGTTAAAGGCGAAAATCCAACCTATATTTAAGCCTAAAAAGCTTGATGATGAGTTGGGTGAGGAGATGAAGATTATTAGTGATATAATCTTTGATGCTCCTGCTTTTGAGACATTTAATGAGTTACAAAAACATATTACGGATAGAAGTGGTCTAAAAGGGGAGAACCTCCTTAGACCACTTAGATTTTTGCTAACAGGGACTCATAGTAGCCCCGAGCTTAGTAAAATCTATCCATTTATCAAATCTTATATTTTGGAGGTTGCATCATGGGTGCATTAATTTACGCTATTGCTGGTCTTTTACATTCAGTTATTACTTTATATATTTGGGTGGTTATTATCGCTTCGATATTATCTTTTATTCAACTAGACCCAAGAAATCCTATTATTGAGATACTTAATCGTCTAACTAGACCTGTTTTTCAGTTTGTTCGTAACAAACTTCCTTTTGTAGTATTTTCTGGGATTGATTTATCTCCGATAGTTATTATCTTTGGTTTACAGTTTATAGATACGCTTATGATGCGTTCTCTTATGTAATAAAATATCTTGTAGGTGTCATATCACCTACAACTAATTATGAAAAAAATACTACTTCTTTTTTTACTCTACACAAATTTTATCTCAGCAAAAATCTACTCTTTTAAAGAGCTTGAAGTTATGCCAAATAGCATCTCAAAAGATTATTATACTTGGCGTTTTTTACAAGATAAAAATAGTACAAAAAAAGAGGCACTAGAGGCGTACAAGTGGATAAAAAGAAAAAATTCTAAAATCAAAAAAGCTGTGCGTAAAAAAGTTGGTTATCTTCCTCATGATAAAAAACCAAAAAAGAGAAATATAGACCCTAAAAACTATATTATCTATCCTGCTACAGCATCAAAAAAGAGTAAAAAGAGTCTAAAAAGACTCTATAAGCGTATTAAAAAACAGGGTAAATATTCGGATGTCTTAAAGGTGATGAGTGCAAAAAAGCCTTTTGAAGTGTTGCAGACACTAAAGCCACAATCTCAATGTTATATTTTTAATAGTTGCAAGAGTCGGTATCGTAAAAGGAATTTTAACCATCCCTTTTCAAGTGAGAATCTAAAGAGACTTGTCTATGAAAAACAGTTTGAGAGAACACTCTATCTTATAGTTACAACTCCCAAATTAAAAGAGTTAAAAAAATCTTTGGTTGATATAAATATCACAGATACGAAAAAGCTTTCATTTAAGAGCAGTTTTCTTTTAGGAGTAAATGCTGTTGAGTTTAGTAGTATTAAAAAGGCAGAGGTTTTTTTTAAATCAGCTCTTGGAAAAACAAAAATATCTTCTCATATAGACCAGTGTAATTTTTGGTTATATCTTGTAAGTAATGATAAGAGTTATCTGAAAAAAATATTAAAAAGTACCTCTGTTAATCTATATAGTCTACGTGCTAGGGATATCTTAGATGAACCATATCTAAAAGTTATTACACCAAAGCTACCTTTTAAATTGGTTGCTAATTTTGATTTATATAATCCTATTGATTGGGAGAAAATTAAAATAGAGATGAAAAAAAAGCCAAAAAAATTAAATAGTTTGGCAGATAGATACAACTCCTATTTTACTTTGGGTATCTACTCCTTTATCAAAGAGAAAGCTAACCATTATAAAAAAGCCTATTATCCTATGCCATATATGGATGCTATGATAGGTTTGAAAAAAGAGAGAGTAGCACTTCTATATGCGATAGGTAGACAAGAGAGTCGATTTGTTCCTGCTTCTGTCTCTACATCTTATGCGTTGGGTATGATGCAGATTATGCCCTTTTTGATTAGACATCTAGCAAAAGAGCGTAAAGAGAAACTTGATTTAGATAAGATGTTTGACCCATATGTGGCTATAAGTTATGCAAATCAACATTTAAACTATCTAAATAAAAAGTTATATCATCCTCTGTTTATTGCTTATGCTTATAATGGAGGAATAGGTTTTACAAGAAGAACACTTCGTTCAAAACATATGTTTAAGAGTGGAAAATATGAGCCATATCTTAGTATGGAACTTATTGATTATGAGGAGTCTAAAAATTATGGAAAGAAAGTATTAACTAACTATGTAATATATATGAATCTGCTTGGAGATAAGATAAAGATAACTCCTCTTTTAGAAGAGTTAGATTCACCATCCAAGACAGATAAATTTAGAAAATAGATTTATGCTATTATAGTTATAACATCATCAGCTCTATCAAAAATATCAGAGACTCTCTGTTGCCAAAGTTTACCAAATTCTACTCTCTCCTCTTTTGTTGCAACACCTTGCATCATTTTACCCATAAGCTCTTGCATTTTCGGATTTCCTCCTACTGAACTTGGGTCATAGCTAACCTCTACAGATGCACCTGTATCCAATCTAGTAAAACGAAGTTCACTTTTTATATCAGCATTAAACTCCATAAGGTTGTTTCTTGCAAAGTTACCATTTAAGCCTTTGAACCCTGTCTTTTCAGTTGCACCTGTTATCTGTGTAATAACATTTGATATAACACCTGTTACACCTTGTGCCGAATCATCTTTTATAGAGACAGATATATCTCCTCTAGTTGGTATCTCATTTCCGTATAGTGCTTCTATACCTTTTACTGTAGATAGATATGCTCCTGCAACAGTCGGACAGCTATGTCCTGCACTCTTTACTATGTCAATATATTTAAACTCTACTATACCATTTTCAAGCGTTCCTAAAAAATCAGAAAGTGGGTCTTTTAGTGTAATGGTTGGAGTATTATCGAAAAATTTTGGGTAGTTCATTGTTTAAATCCTTAGATTTTTTAGGCTAATAATAGTCAAAAAAGATTAATGATAAGTTGATATATATCAAAGCATAAAAATAAACGTTTGATATTCTATTTTATGCTTTTATGTTCCCATAAAATAGGAGAGAATAGGAGTTTGTATGTTTTTTTAAACTCTAAAATAATAACTTGATACAAATCAAGTATTGATGATAATAATTTATGTTAGTATTAATTTGAGGTTATAACTATTGTTCCATTGGGTAAAAAGATTTATCGCTTTGTACACAATGGAGCAATACAATAACTGACAATTAATCTAGGAGGAAATAGTATGGCTTTGAATAGAAGAGATTTTCTAAAAAGTGCAGCAGCCGCGTCAGCCGCATCAGCTGTAGGAATTGCAGTTCCATCAAATCTTGAAGCATCATCAAATGAGGCTCAAAAAGACTGGAGATGGGATAAGGCAGCATGTCGATTCTGTGGTACTGGTTGTGGTATTATGTTGGCAACAAAAGGTGGTAAAATTGTTGCAGTAAAAGGTGACCCAGCAGCACCAGTAAACAGAGGTCTTAACTGTATTAAAGGTTATTTTAATGCGAAGATTATGTATGGAGCAGATAGACTTAAAACACCATTATTGAGAATGAATGATAAAGGTGAATTTGACAAGCATGGTAAATTTAAACCTGTAAGTTGGCAACGTGCATTTGATGAGATGGAGTTACATGCTAAAAAAGCACTTAAAGCTTCAGGTCCTGAAGGTGTAGCAGTATTTGCTTCTGGTCAATATACAGTTATGGAAGGGTATGCAGCTCAAAAAGTAATGAAAGCTGGTTTCCGTTCAAATGCAATTGACCCTAATGCTCGTCACTGTATGGCTTCTGCTGTTGTTGGTTTCTATCAAACATTTGGTATTGATGAGCCAAGTGGATGTTATGATGATATTGAGATTACAGATACTATTGTAACTTGGGGTTCAAACATGGCAGAGATGCACCCAATTCTTTGGTCTCGTGTATCGGACAGAAAACTATCTAATCCAGATAAAGTAAAAATTGTAAATATCCAAACTTATACACATAGAACTTGTGATATTGGTGATATCAACATTATCTTCTCTCCAAACACAGACCTTGCTCTTTGGAACTACATTGCACGTGAAATTGTAATGAGAGACAAAAAAGGTGGTGGTAAAGAGGATATTATCGATTGGGACTTCATTGATGAGAATATTGTCTTTACAGCTGGTCCTGCAAATATCGGTTATGGTATGCGAAGAAAAGGTGAAAAATCTCTAGTTGATGGTAAATATACAGCTAAAGAGATGGAGACTATCTCTAAAGAGATGGAGAAAAAAGTTTCAGCAAAAGAGGGTCCTGCTCTTGAACCATTTGGTTACAAAGAGGGTGATACTATGAAAAACACTCCAGGTACACTTAAACACTGGCATATCTCTTTTGAAGATTACAAAAAATCTTTAGAGCCATATACTTTAGAGTATACTGCTAAAATTGTAAAAGGTGACCCTAACGAAGATATTGAAGAGTTTAAGAAAAAACTTCAAGCGTTGGCTGACCTCTACATTGAAAAAGATAGAAAAGTAGTTTCATTCTGGACAATGGGTATGAACCAACATACACGTGGTACATGGGTAAATACACTTTCATACAATGTTCACTTTATGCTTAACAAACAAGCTCTTCCAGGAAATGGTGCGTTCTCATTAACAGGTCAACCATCTGCTTGTGGTACTGCTAGAGAGGTTGGTACATTCTGTCACAGACTTCCTGCTGATATGATGGTTAAAAACCCTAAACACAGAGCAAAAGCTGAAAAAGTATGGGGAATCCCAGCTGGTACACTAAACCCAGTAGGAAATCAACATATTATGAAAATCCATAGAGACATCGAAGATGGTGTTGTTAAGTTTGCATGGGTTAACGTATGTAACGCTTACCAAGATAGTGCTTCTGCGTCTCACTGGATTAAAGCTGCTAGAGAGATGGATAACTTTATTGTTACTTCTGACGGATACCCAGGTATTTCAGCAAAAGTTTCTGACCTTGTTCTTCCATCAGCGATGATTTATGAAAAATGGGGTGCTTACGGAAATGCTGAAAGACGTACACAGCACTGGAGACAACAAGTTTTACCAGTTGGTCATGCGATGTCTGATACTTGGCAGTGGATGGAGTTCTCAAAAAGATTTACAGTTAAAGACCTTTGGGGTGAGCAACCACTAAGAGGTAAAGATAAAAAAGGTAATCCTAAAAAGCTTCCAAATGTTATTGCAGATGCTATTAAAATGGGATACAAAGAAGATACAACAATGTATGATATTCTTTTTGCTAATAAAAAAGGTCTCTCTTACAAAATTGATATGAATAAATTCCCTCAAAAAGGTTATGATAACTCTGATTGTAATGGAGATAGTCGTAAAGTTCTTGGTGGTGACGGTAAAGAGGCTAAAGGTTGTGGATTTATGGTTCATGAGTACCTCTTTGAAGAGTATGCATCATTTGGTAGAGGACATGGACATGACCTTGCACCGTTTGAAGTTTATCACAAAGTACGTGGACTTAAATGGCCAGTTGTTGATGGTAAAGAGACTCAGTGGAGATTTAATGTTAAGTATGACCCATATGCAGCAAAAGCAGCAAAAGAGAGTGGAAGTAAATCAACTCACGCATTCTATGGGCCATTGGCTAAAAACCTTCTCCAAGGTAACTTGACAGGTCCAGATAAGTCGAAAGGTAAAAAAGCTCTTAAAAATAAGGCTAAAATCTTTGCTAGACCATACATGGACCCACCAGAAATGCCAGATGAAACTTATGATACATGGTTATGTACAGGTAGGGTTCTTGAGCATTGGCACTCAGGTACAATGACCATGAGAGTTCCAGAGCTTTTCCGTGCTGTTCCTGAAGCGTTATGTTATATGCACCCTAAAGATGCGAAAGCAAAAGGTCTTAAAAGAGGTGAATTGGCATGGGTTGAGTCAAGAAGAGGAAAAGTTAAAGCTAGAATTGAGACTAGAGGAAGAAACAGACCACCACAAGGATTGGTATTTGTTCCATGGTTTGATGAGAAAGTATTTATTAACAAAGTATGTCTTGATGCTACTTGTCCAATGTCTAAACAGACAGACTACAAGAAGTGTGCAGTAAGTATTAAAAAGGCGTAAAAAATGGCAAACTCCGACAACAACAGACGAAAGTTTATGGCAACGACTCTTCAAAGCGTAGGTCTTACAGCTCTTGGTGGATTGTTGTGGAGTGGCTATAGTGATGAGGTAAAAGCATCACCTTTAGTGCTTAGACCACCAGGTGCATTACCAGAGAATGATTTTCTCAAAGCGTGTATCAAGTGTGGACTCTGTGCTGAAGCGTGTGTAAATCGAGATAGCAACAAAAATAAAGATGGAACTAAACGAGCAGGAACTTTACAGATGGCAAAAGGTGGAGACCATAGATTGATTGGTACTCCATTTTTTATACCTACTGAAGTTCCATGTTATATGTGTGATGATATCCCTTGTGTTCCTGTTTGCCCATCTGAAGCTTTGGATATGAAAAGCCTTCTAAATAAACAAGAAGAGCTTGATATTAACAAGGCTCGAATGGGTCTAGCAGTAGTACACAAAGAGTCATGTATCGCCTTTTGGGGGATTCAGTGTGATGCTTGTTATCGTGCTTGTCCTATTCAAGGTGAAGCTATTACTATTGAGCATCAGAAAAATGAGAGAACAGGAAAACACGCATTTTTACTTCCAATCGTTCACTCTGATGTCTGTACAGGTTGTGGACTCTGTGAACAAGCGTGTGTTACAGAGAAACCAGCTATATTTGTACTTCCTATAGAACACTCTACAGGAAGAGCAGGTTCTCATTATGTTAAAGGTTGGGATGAAAAAGACCAAGAGCGTGTAAGAGATGCTAAAGAGATACATACAAAAGATGAGCGAAGTGAAAAAGAGGCAGCTGATTATCTTAATATGGGGGTAGAGTACTAATGAAAAATATTAAATATCTACTTCTTAGACGGGCAACTCAGTTTACAATTCTCTTTTTATACTTTGGAGCAAATGCCTATGGTTGGCATATGCTAGAGGGTACTTTTGGTGCTTCTCGTCTTTTTGGTTTTATTCCTTTGGCTGACCCTTATACTGTAGTTCAAGTATTGGCATCGGGCTTTGTGCTTGGAGCAGATGTTCTTGTTGGTGCGTTGATTATTACTATTTTTTATATGGTAGTTGGAGGAAGAGCATTTTGTTCTTGGGTCTGTCCTATTAATATGGTGACTGACTTAGCAAATTGGCTTAGACGAAAACTTAAACTAGATAAAGAAGAGGTAAATTATCGTTTTCTAAAAAGACGAACACGATACTGGATTATGGTTCTTGGAATTTTAGTCTCTGCTGTTGTGGGTGTTGCTGCTTTTGAAGTTTTGAGTCCTATTACCATTATGCAAAGAGGAATAGTCTTTGGATTTGGTGCAGGAATTTCCGTTGTTATTGCCATTTTTCTTTTTGACCTTTTTGGGGTTAGAAATGGATGGTGTGGACACTTGTGTCCTCTAGGTGCTGCTTATTCACTAATTGGTTCAAAGAGTTTGATTCGGGTAGAGCATAACCATGAAAACTGTACAAATTGTATGGATTGTAAAGTGGTTTGTCCTGAAAATCAGGTTTTGTTTATGATAAATAAAGAGAGTATCTCCGTTACTAATGGTGAGTGTACCAACTGTGGTCGCTGTGTCGATGTATGTAATGATGATGCGTTAGAGTTTAGTTTACGCTCTTTTTCAACAAAGAGTAATAATAAATAAATAAGGAGAAAAAATGATTAAAGTATTAAAAGTATTAACTTTAGGTTCACTACTTGCGTCATCTGCACTTTATGCAGCAAATACTGCTGCTTGTGCAGGGTGTCATGGTGCAAATTTTGAAAAGAAAGCACTAGGTAAATCTAAAATTGTTAAAGATATGTCCAAAGAGGATATTGTAAAAGCACTTAAAGGGTACAAAGATGGCTCTTATGGTGGTGCGATGAAAGGTATGATGAAAGGGCAGGTTGCTGCACTTTCAGATGCTGATATATCGGCGATTGCTGATTCTATAACAGGTGGTGGTGCTAAAAAAGAAGCTCCAGCAACAAAAGCAAAAACAGAAGAGAAAGCAGCAGCTCCAGTAGCTAAAAAGCTTCTTGATATTAATGCTAAAATGAGAGATGCAAAAAGACTTGATAAAGAGGACTTAGGAAACAAAAAAGAGGTTTCTGAGCTTACTTTAGGTCTTAGACAAACTGACCTTTATAGTGAAAAAGATGAGACAAATCCTGTTAAAACTGACTATAGTAGACCAGCTCCAGGGCAATCAACAAGATTTGAGAGAGCTTATGTAAATGCTCCTCCAATGATTCCTCACTCAGTTGAAGGGTTGTTACCTATTAAAATGGGAAATAATCAATGTCTTGGATGTCATATGCCAGAGTCTGCAAAAGCTATGGGTGCAACACCAATTCCAAAATCTCACTTTACCAACTATAGACCAACTACTGTTCTTAAAGATGGTGAGTTAGTTAAAGAGGGTAAAAAAGTAGGTATTCAAGCAGGTGATGCTCTTGGAAATGTAGGTGATATTAAATTGGCTAAAGTTAAAAAACTTGACCACTTATATCAAGGTAGATTTAACTGTACACAGTGTCACGCTCCTCAGTCTAAAACAGATACAGTAGTAGGTAACACATTTGAGTCAGATGGTCTAACAGATAAACTCAAAGGTCACTCAACACTTGCTGATGCAATGAATGATGGTGTAGATATTAAATAATGGCAAGTAGAAGAGAGTTTTTAAAATCTTTTACAAAACCATTGCTTCAGAGCCAAGAGGAGGATTCTCCTCTTTTGGTTCGACCTCCATATGGAAAAGATGAGTCTACTTTTCAGAGCGAGTGTCCAAGTTGTGAAAGCAAAGCTTGTGTCGCTTCTTGTGATGAGAAGATAATAGTGATATTGGATGATGGTACACCAACTTTAGATTTTTCTAAAAATGGATGTACTTTTTGTGATGAGTGTGCTAATGTTTGTGATGCTGATGTGCTTTCACTACAAAATATATATACCTCTGAGAAGCTTAATGCGATGTTTCGTATCAGTTTAGAGGGGTGTGTAGCACATCATGGGGTCATATGTAATGCTTGTAAAGAGCCTTGTATTGATGATGCGATACTATTTAATGGAATGTTTAATCCAGTAATAGATGAAGATAGATGTACAGGGTGTGGATTTTGTATTGCACGTTGTCCAACCCAAGCGATAAGCTTTAGGGTTTTAGAACTGTAGGGTATGGCTTTAGCCTACCGTCAAATTGAACTTTTTCTCTAAATAAGATTCAATTTTTTAAGAATTGGTTTTGAAGGTAGGCTAAAGCCATACCATACAGCTAATTTTTTAATAACCATTATAAAGGAAAAAAATGAGTTTACCAACAAAATACCCAAAATTGTTTGAGAAATTAGAAGACAAAGAGGTAGAGTTAAGACACCTTTTAAATGTAGACCACAACTATGAAGATTATGACTCTGAGGAGTATGAGTATGATTTTGAAGAGTATAACTATGTTATCTATATTGCAGAGCCAATTCAAAAGGCTTTAGGTGATGAGAAACTAGAGGAGTTTATGGTAAAACTTCATGACAAAGATGCTTTTGTAAACTTTTTGGCAAGTGAAAAAGATTTATATGCAGTTAAGAGTGATTTAGAAGAGGATGAGTTGGTCTCTCTAATACTAAATTTAGTTGAGGAGATAGTGTGAAAACTTTAGCCATTCTTGCTCTTTTGAGCATAAGTGCTTGGTCTTTGAGTGAGTTGACTCCCATTGATAACATTGAGATTAATGGAACAGCTAAAGATATGGTACTGTTGGGTGATAAGCTAGTGATTGCTACCGATATGGGTCATATAGAGGTTTTTAATACCAAAGATAACAACAAAACCCAAGAGATTAGTATTCCAGATGTCAAAGATTTTATGGGTGATATTCTTCCTGCAAGGGTTATGAGTACAGATGCTATTGGAGATAAATATCTTCTTTTAAGTGATAGTGGAAAAGGGGGATACTCAAACCTCTATCTTTATGAGAATAACTTAACACAACTTCTATCTGCTGATGACAAAGACTCTATCATTAAAGCACGTTTTACAGATGATAGTCATATTTTACTTGGTTTTTTGAGTAATGAGGTAGCTCTTTATGATATTAAATCTAAAAAAGAGCTGTATAGAAATCAGTTGAGTGAGTCAAAGTTTTCAGATTTTGCTCTTAATGAAGATAAAACTCAAGTGGTCTTCTCTTGTGAGAGTGGAGTTCTTAACTTGGTAGATGTCAAAAGTGGAAAAGTTCTGAAAAAGTTAAAAGGTCAAAATGTAGATAATGTCTATAAAGTTGACTTTAAAAAAGGGATGATTTCAGGAGCAGGGCAGGACCAAAGAGGTTCTATCTACGATGCCAAGAGTGGAAAAGGTGACTACATAAAAGGGCATTTTTTAATCTACTCCACAGCACTTAGTCCATCAGCTTCAAAAGTTGTTTTCTCAATGGATGAAAAAAACAACCTTTCTGTATATAGTACAACTACTAAAAGTAAAGTAGCCCTGCTTAAAGGGCAAAAGAGTACACTTAATGTTATACTATTTAAAGATGAGAACATTATCTACTCAGCAAGTGATGACAACACCATTATGGTGTGGGATTTAAACAAATAAAGGAGAAAAGATGAATATATCAAGTATTGTAGTTCAAGCACCATCTAAATATATAGATGAGTTAGTAGAGCTTTTTAAAGAGGCAGACTATTGTGACTATCACCTACATGATGCAAAAACAGGGAAGATTATAGTTACCGTAGAGGGTGAGGGTGTAGAGGAGGAGATTAAAAAACTTGTAAAAATTCAAGAGCTTCCACAAGTGATGGCAGCAGATATGATGATGACCTATCAAGAGGACCAACTAGACGAAGAGATAAAATTTTTGAATGAGCAAGACCCCGTTCCAGAGGTTCTACAAAGAGAGGATATAGATGTACGAGATATTATCTATAATGGAGATTTAAAAAATAAAGATTTTAAAGGTGGAGTATAGAAGACTCTATAAAAACTATGGACTTATATGTCCATAGCTTATTTTACTTTCTATTTTTACCTGCAATGATAAATCTAAGAGCATTTAGCTTAATAAACCCTTCTGCGTCACTTTGGTCATAAACATCATCCTCTTCAAATGTAGAGTGAGCTTCTGAAAAGAGAGATTTAACTGATTCTCGTCCAACTACCATAACATTTCCTTTGTATAGTTTCAATCTTACTGTTCCCTCAACGTGTTCTTGTGTCTTATCAATAGCAGATTGTAGCATCTCACGCTCTGGAGACCACCAGTAACCGTTGTAGATAAGTTTTGCATATCTTGGCATGAGTTCATCTTTTAGGTGACTAGCTTCTCTATCTAGTGTTATAGACTCAATAGCTCGGTGTGCTTTTAGCATAATTGTTCCACCTGGAGTCTCATAACATCCACGAGCTTTCATTCCTACATATCTATTTTCAACAATATCAATTCTTCCAATTCCATGCTTGTTTCCATACTCATTAAGTTTAGTAAGAATAGTAGCAGGACTCATAGCTTCGCCATTGATTGCAACTGGGTCACCATTTTTGTACTCTATTGTGATATATTCAGCTTCATCAGGTGCATTTTCTGGGCTAACTGTCCATAACCACATATCCTCTTCTGGCTCTTTGCTTGGGTCTTCTAGTACCAATCCCTCGTAAGAGATATGAAGTAGGTTTGCATCCATTGAGTATGGAGATGATTGTCCCTGTTTTTTCTCTATTTTAATACCATGAGTCTCTGCATATGCCAAAAGCTTTTCACGAGAGTTTAAATCCCACTCTCTCCAAGGAGCGATAACTGCAATATCAGAGTTTAGTGAAAGATATCCAAGCTCAAAACGTACTTGGTCGTTCCCTTTTCCTGTTGCTCCATGACTAACAGCATCAGCACCTGTCTCTGAAGCTATTTCAATCTGTTTTTTAGAGATAAGTGGTCTAGCGATAGATGTACCTAATAGATACTCTCCCTCATAGATAGTATTTGCTCTAAACATAGGAAATACAAAATCTTTTACAAACTCTTCTCTTAAATCCAAAATAAAGATATTTTCAGGTTTAATTCCCATAGCCAATGCTTTTTCTCTAGCTGGTTCAACCTCTTCACCTTGACCTAAATCTGCTGTAAAAGTTACCACTTCGCAGTTGTACTCATCTTGAAGCCATTTTAGAATAATACTGGTATCAAGTCCACCAGAGTACGCTAGTACTGCTTTTTTAATCTCTTTTTTTGCCATTATCACGCCTTTGTTTTTTTCTAATATAAATTTCACGGATTTTATCATATATTCAGTTAAGTTTATTGGAAAAAGGTGCATAATTCATACTAAAATTTAGTTTTAAAGGAGAAGTGATGGAAAAAGAGATGATTTTATATATAGTTTTAGGTTTTTTTGCACTAATATTTGTATCAAAATTTTTGCAATCTATTTTGAATTTTTTTTCAGGTAAGAAAAAATATGAAGAGAGTAAATCTTTACAAAATAGTGTTAATACACAGGTGAAGCCATATCTTATATCTTTAGAGAAAAAATTTGAGAACGACCCCCATGCTGGTAAGAGTTTTAGTGGATATGTTCATGAGCTTGTTAAAGATAAGTTTCCGAATAAAGATGAGAAACGAGTAGAAAAAGTAATAGAGAAGTGTTGTTCTGATTACTCTAAAGCAGATTGTAAAGAGGATTTCTGTTTAGAGGGGTCTGGGATTTCTTGTAAAAAGGAGAAAAAATAAAAAAAGCATTACTATTACTTAATATGGGTGGGGCAAATAGTGTTGATGAGGTAGAGATGTTTTTGCAAAATATGTTTGCAGATAAGAATATCTTGACAATGAATAGATATATTCGTAAACTAGTAGCTAGTATCATTATATATAAGCGATTAGATAGTGTAAAAGAGACTTTTATAGAGCATCTAGGAGGGAAATCACCACTTCCTAGTTTGACAAATCAACTTATTGATAAACTAAAATGTAGAGTTGATATTCCTGTTGTCCCTGCTATGCGTTATGTTCCACCTTTTGCTACAGAGGCATTAAAAGAGTTTCAAAAAGATGGAGTAGAGGAGCTTATTTTATTTCCTATGTATCCACAATACTCAACCACTACAACGCTATCTTCCCTAGAGGATATAGAGGAGAGATGTGAAGCGTTAGGGTATAGACCAAAGATATCTGTAATAGAGCCATATTATGATGCTTATGAGTATATTAAATTAGTTGCAGATAAAATTATGGAAGCTATTCGAGATAAAAATAGCAAAGAGTATGATTTGATTCTTTCAGCACATGGTTTGCCTATGAGTATTATAAAAGATGGTGACCCATATGAGAAACAGGTAGAGGCAAATGTTTCTGCTTTAAAGATATATTTACATGAAAGAGGGGTAGAGTTTCGTAACATAAAACTAGCATATCAATCAAAAGTTGGCTCATCTGCATGGTTAGAGCCAAACTTAGTAGATGTTTTGCGTAATCCTAGAAATAGAAAAGTTCTCATCTATCCATTAGCATTTACAGTTGATAACTCCGAGACTGTTTACGAGCTTGATATTGAGCATAGAGAGATAGCAGATAAGATTAAGTATGATGATTATATTGTTGCGAAATGCTTTAATGATGATGATAAGTTTGTAGATTTTATAGTGAAAAAAGTAAAAGAGAGGTTATGAATACGATAGAGAAGAGTTCTATAGGAACATATGAGGTAAAAAAATCAAAATTTATAGCTCATCTTGTGCCAATTAGCGAGTATAAAGGTCTACAAGATAAGCTAAGAGCAGAGCATCCAAAGGCACGTCATGTAGTATATGCTTTGCGTTATCTTAACGAATTTGAACAGATAGTTGAGAACTTTTCAGATGATGAAGAGCCAAGAGGAGCTGCAGGTGTTCCCTCTTTAAATGTTTTAAGAGGAGAAGAGCTTGTTAATGTAGCAGTGGTTACAGTACGTTATTTTGGGGGTACAAAGCTAGGAATTGGTGGGATGGCTAGGGCATATGCTAATGCGGTAAAGGAAGTTGTTGCAAATTCT
>Ga0256828_1001371_pt1 | contig 15214 bp, 16 predicted proteins | sample CV88metaG_FD_185993 | JGI IMG/M metagenome (GOLD analysis project Ga0256828, IMG submission 185993) | Hydrothermal vent microbial communities from East Pacific Rise, Pacific Ocean - CV88 | ecosystem: Environmental > Aquatic > Marine > Hydrothermal vents | place: Pacific Ocean: East Pacific Rise...
CTCTATGAGCCTTGCCAAGATATCTCTGCCAAGTCTGTCAGTACCCAGCAGGTATTGCAACGACGGAGGATGCAATATCGCATCACTGTGCAACATATATGGACTCTGTGTATAAACAAAAGAACCCAAAAAAGAGAAACAAAACACAAAAACCAAAACAAATATACTGAATTTTGGCATATTGGTTTTACTGTTTAATCCCGAGTAGTGTCTGCATCATCTGGTCTATTGTAGTTATAACTTTTGCAGCGGCACCGTATGATGTTTGGTATTTTATGAGATTTGTCATCTCCTCATCTATACTCACTTTTGAGACAGAAGCATACTCTGCCTCACTAGAATTAAACTGCACTGTTACGGTATCATTTCTCAAAATTGCCCTGTTTGTCTCAGTCCCGACCTCTGTTGCTATTGTATCAAACATACCATACATTGTAGAATTGTACTCTACTGTATCTACCTGAAAATCGTATTTTTCAAACTGTTGCTGTACCATATCCAAAGCTATTCTGTTGTCACCCGCTGTTGATGAATATCCTGCCCGTATTATAGTCGGGTTTTCTTTTAGAGTGTTGTTTAGATCCATATCCCTTGCATTGTGTCCGTCAAAAAACCTGCTCAACCCCAATGCACCGGCAAAATTTGTCCCAGATGCGAAGCCACCCTCATCTGTATTGTCTGATATACAAAAAGTATATCCTTTTGATGCATACATAGAATCCATTCTCAACTCCAACGAGTTGTCACCCGTTGCACTTGTTGCCCAATTAAACTGTATATAATCATCTATATCATTATTTGCACTACCGTCATCATTATCATCTTTTTGTGCTTTTATCTGTGCTTCTATCGAATCTGAACCAGCAACTCCCGTCATTGTAGTTGCATCATCTATCTTGATATTTCTACTTGCAACCTCATTGCCATCAACATCATATATTTTAATATCAAAAGAGCCTTTGTTTATATTATAATTTGAGCTAAGAAGTGCATTTGCAGAGTTCATCTCCAATATATTTGAGTTCATAGAAGTTGTAGCACCCTGTGCATAGAGGTTGTTTGTAGCCTCTATAAGCCCCTTTGAAAAAGCATCAAACTCACTCACAACATTTTGCAAAATACCATCTCTTGGCATACCGCTTGTGGTATCTATGGATGAACCTCTCAAACTCAAAATAGATCCAACTTTACCATTGTCTATCTTCTCTGCCATAGGGATTAGACTGCCATCCTGTCTCTCATAAAAAACATCATAAAAACCATATTTGTTTGTATCTTGTTGAAGTTTTATGGGGTGGTATGTAGCTCCATCAACAATATTAAACCCGTTAATATTTAATGTATAGCTACCTGTTCTTGTGTTGGAATTGCTGTCTATTTGCATATTTGATTCCAATACACCCTGATTGACCTCAGCCCCGATAAGCCTTGAGAGGCTTCTCTCTATTACATTTCTTTTGTCTCTTAGGTCGTTTGCACTGTATTGATCACCCGCTTCGGCTACATCTATCTGCTTGTTTAATTCAGCCAACTCTTTTGCCAAATCATTTACTTCATTTATATTTACAGAGAGTTGGTCGTTTAGTTGAGACTGCAAAGAGAGTATCTGGTCTTGTGTAGATTTTATATGTGTTGCCAGACTCTCAGACTGCTTTGCAAGTGCAAGTTTTATAGATGTATTGTCCGGATTGTCTGCAAAAGTCTGCCACATATTGTAAAATTCCTGCAAATCAGACTTGATACCCACACCATCTATCTCAGGAAAATAGCTGGACAACTCCTCAAGTGTCTGTTTCTCAAAGTCACTGTACTCTTTGTCTGCTGAGAGGGAATTGTACCTGTCAAAAACAAAATTGTCAAAAACCCTTTTTATGGTCTGAACATCTGCACCGTTACCAACCTGCCCCGGTCTCATACTTATAGGTGTTGCAGCTTCTGAGACCATCCTTTGTCTTGTGTATCCGTCGCTGTCAACATTTGAAATATTATGACTTGTTGTATCTATACCCTGTTGAGCAACACTCAACCCCGAATACCCGATACCAAGAGAATTGAATATAGATGGCATATCACACCCTCACTTGCAAGATTGACGGATCTTTTGATGCAACTTTATTGTAACCCTGCATCTCTGTCGGCACCAATCTTTCTAAAAAATCGTTATAAAGGTTACTTACTAAAAGCACAAATTTTGCATATCTTTTATTTATATCTCTGAGGTTTAACAACTCTGTTTTTAGCTCATCTAGTGCTTTGTGTTGTTCATCATCCAAAAGTTCACTCAAATCTTTTTGCGGATTTTCACTCATCAAAGATGATATCTCATGATCTATCATAGCTTTTTTGTGTTCAAAGCTTTTGATTTTTTCATCTTTTAGAGATAATCTTTCAAACTGAGTATCATGTTTTGCCGCTTTTATATCTGCTATATCAAGCTCTGTGAGTTTGATGATATCCTGCAAATCTTTCAAAGCACTTCTTAAATGATGAGACAACATTGTTCTAACCTTTTTTTGTTTTATTGTAACAGCTCTTGAGCTATCTTCTCAGACAAAGCCTCTATGTCAATCTTATACTGACCAGACTCCAAAGATGCTTTTATCTTGTCTATTTTATCCAAGTCACCCTGCTTCGATATAGCAAGAGAACCTTTTTTTGCACTCCCCTTTACATCACCCAAATTGCTCGTATAAGCATTTTGGACAACTGAGGCATTTAATTGCGAAATCATAATCTATCCTTCTTTGTCTTTATGGTTTTCCTATGCAACCATATCGGCAAATCCAAAAATAAATCAACCCTTTTGACTCAAATAATCGTATAGCATTTGAGAAAAACCAAACCCTCCTGCACTGGCATTTGCAAGTTCTTCACGATACATAGATCTGTATATATCATCACCCGGATCATTTTGCTGAGAAAAGATATTTTTTTCATCTTTCATAGCATTATCCATCATCATTTTCAAAATAACAGACTCAAAAGCATCTGTTTGTTTTTTTAACTCTTTGTCAGTTACTTTGGTATCTATTTTTGGTGTATTGTTATATTGTGCTGCCATTAGTGTTTTTGAAATATCCATCATATTACCTTTAGTTCTGCAGATATTGAACCTGCACTTTTCATAGCTTCCAAAATAGATATGATATCTTTTGGAGTTGCTCCGAGTTTTTGCAATGAGCGAACAAGGTTGGCAACAGTTGTTGTACCTTTGCTTGTATATATCTCATTTTCATTAAGCCCTATCACCAAATCGTTATCCACAACCACACTGCCTTTTGGTTTGGATGCACTTTTTTGCTCTTTTATCTTTATGGTTATATCACCATGTGTCAAGATTATCGGTTTTATAGCTATATCCACACCTGCAACAATTGTGCCTGTTCTTTCGTTGATAATGATTTTTCTTTTTGGTTTATAATCCATCTCTATCTCTTGAACCTCTGCCAAAAACTCTATCATAGACCTGTTTTGCGGTCTTTTTAATCTTATTGTCCTTGGATCCATAGCAACTGCAACCTGTGTGTTGTAAACACCGTTTATAGCTTTTTGGATAGCTACTGCATTTTGAAAATTTTCCTCTTTTAGAGACAGAGTTGCAAACTCCTGATGATAAAGGTCTATATTGATCTCCCTCTCAACAAGCCCACCGCCAAAAACTATACCCGCAGTAGGATGGGAAGCATTGGCAGAACCTCTTGAGTTTTTACCACCTATACTTACAGGTCCCTGAGCAAGTGCATATATCTTACCATCAACCCCTTTTAGAGGTGTCATAAGGAGTGTTCCACCCTCCAGACTCTTCGCATCACCGATAGATGATACGGTGATATCAAATTTATCCCCCTGCCTTGCAAAAGGTTTGAGCCTTGCAGTCACAACAACAGCAGCAACATTTTTTGATTTTATATCCACCGGTCTCATATTTATATTCATAGATTTGAGCATATTCGATATAGACTGAAGTGTAAATTTTGAAGTTGTGCCATCACCTGTTTTTTTGAGTCCCACAACGAGTGAATACCCTATAATCTGATTGTCTCTCACTCCGACAATATTGGCAATATCACTTACTTTTGCACCATAAACAACACTGCATACAACTAAAAAAAGTATGATTTTTTTCATAACTTACCTTTACAATAGTACAAGGTAACAGCAATAATTATTCCAATATACTATGCTACAAGGTATGTCAATGTTGTTTTGCCGAATTTTTTTGATTTTTTTATATTGAAGTGAGCAATATTATCTGGTATCTTGAGTGTACTCATATGTTCTATTATCACCATTTTTGCCACCTCTTTTGGGATAGAAGATATCATCTTTATCATCTTGTCATATATATCCTGCATCCCCTCTCTGATACTAAAAGGGGGATCGATATATATATAGGCATCTACACCTTTTGATTGAAGTTTTTTCACAACCATAGCTATATTTACAAAACTGTCCCCACCAATAACCTCGCACGAAGAGGAATCAACCGCAGAGATGTTTTTTTTCAAAATTTTCAGAGCCTGAGCATCTTTTTCCATAAAGATTATCTCTTTTGCACCTCTGCTCAAAGCCTCCAAACCTATTGAGCCACTGCCTGAGAAAACCTCTACAAAAACACTATCTACAATATCAAACTGAAGTGTATTGAAAAAAGATTCCAACACTATTGCCTTTGAGCTTCTTGTGGTCTCTTTTGATGGCAACAGCAGGGTTTTGCCTTTGTATTTTCCTGCTATTATCTTTTTGGCAAGTGGTTTATTCTTCATAAAAAGCTCTTATTGTTTTTAATATATCCTGTTGGTACTGTGCAGTTAGATACTCTATCCTCTTTTGAAGCAGTGCAAAGTCCATTTTTGAACTCTTTGGCATATCCTCTTGTGAATTGTCAATATCGCTGTATCTGTTTTTTAATGCCAAAATGAGCTGAGACTTTGAAAAAGGTTTTACAAGGTGGGCTTTTTCTTTGTCACAAGATATATAAAAACACTTCTCATCTGCCAAACACTCCTCATCCCTTATCACAATATCACAATGTTTGTATGTTGTAAGATATTTTGACAAAAAAATCTCAAGAGATTTTTGCAACAACGGTGATTTGCACTCAACTGCAATTTTCATAAACACTCCAACAAATTATTTATATGGCAGTATAACATTTTTTTGTAATCGTTATGTAATCATCTCTTAATAAAATTTCATATCTAAAAAATATGGAATTGGTTTTTTATGGAAAAAATTTTTCAAAAACTCTCTTTTTTGAGTGCATCATTGGTATTTGCACTTCTTATTGGTATATTTATCACACTTTTTAACTCTTCAAAACTTGCCATTGATGAGTTTGGATTTGATTTTGTCACAAACCCTGCATGGAACAAAGAGGTATCTGCATCTATACAAAACAGCAATATCATAGATGATGATGACACAATTGCTGATGAAGATGATGAGGATGATGATGCTATCATAGATGAGGATGATGAAGATGATATGATGATGGCAGATGATGATGATAAAGACACAAAAACAATATACGGTGGTCTTGTACCAATAGTCGGCACACTCCTCTCCACTCTCATTGCACTTGTTTTTGCCATACCTGTTGCTATGGGTATAGCTGTATTTCTTGCAGAGATAGCACCACAAAAAATATCAAATATCGTAGGAATAGCCATAGAACTTCTTGCGGCTATTCCATCTATCATTTTTGGTATGTGGGGGCTTTACTATTTTGCTCCCATTGTAGCCGATATTGTTGGTGGGTATCAGGTATCTTTGCTTACTGCGGGGCTTGTACTGGGTGTGATGATACTCCCTTTTATGGCAGCGATTACAAGAGACTCTATGCAAACAACACCAAGTGTGCTAAAAGAGAGTGCATATGCTTTGGGTGCTACCAAATTTGAGGTGATAAAAGATATCATATTTCCATATTCAAAAGTGGGAATAATTGGCTCTGTCATTTTGGCACTCGGTCGTGCTTTGGGTGAGACCATGGCGGTTGCTTTTTTGATAGGCTCTGTTTTTGTACTGCCAAATGCCATAAACTCACCAACCATCTCCATACCTGTTGCCATGGCAAATAACTTTGGTGAGGCAAGTGGACTTGGTGAGAGTGCTTTGTTTTATCTTGCTTTTATACTTTTTATCATAAGTTTTAGCATCATCTCAATAGCAAAATTTTATTTTCTTAAAAGGGAGAGATAATGAGACTTACCATAAACAAAATCTTTTTGACACTTAGTGTGTTGTCTGCTCTTATCGGGCTTGGATTTTTAGCATGGATACTTGTAACACTGTTTATAAAAGGGCTAAGCTCATTTCACCTCTCTTTGTTCATAAATGACCTTATAGACGGCGGTCTGAGAAACCTGATTGTGGGGCAGTTTGTCTTGGCTGGACTTGCTTCTGTTATAGGTATCCCCACCGGCATGATAGCAGGGATATATATACAGGAATACGGCACAACAAAATATGCAGATATCATAAGAGATTTGAGCGATATCATGATGTCTGCTCCCTCTATTGTTATAGGTGCATTTGTATATGCACTTGTTGTTGTCCCCACTGGTGGCACAAGTGGTTTGGCAGGTGCCATTGCACTTGCTGTTATGATGATACCCGTCGTTATAAACACAACCGACTCTATGTTAAGCCTTGTGCCAAAAGAGTTAAGAGAAGCGGGTATAGCACTTGGAGCAAGTAAGTACAAAGTGATTATAGATATAGTTGTAAAAGCGGCAAAGGTGGGGATAATGACCGGGATACTACTCGCTTTTGCCAGAATTATCGGTGAGACAGCACCTCTGCTTTTTACCAGTGAGACAAGCAACTATTTTTCACTTGACCTGACTCAGAGTTTTCCTTCGCTTACAGTGAGTATATACGATTTGGCAAATGAGCCTGAAGAATCCAGCCGTGATCTGGCTTGGGCAGCTTCGTTTGTGCTTACCGTTATGGTATTGCTCATAAACCTCAGCGGAAGATTTATAACAAGAAACAAAAAATAATCAAGGAACAAAAATGCCGATAATGAACATAAAAAAATTCTCTTTTACATATGCGGGTGCCGACCATCCGTCGTTGAAGAATATAACCCTGCCAATAAAACAAAATAAAATAACAGCTCTTATAGGTCCAAGCGGTTGTGGCAAATCAACACTGCTTAGAAGTCTAAACCGTATTCACGATCTCTATCCGGGCAACAGATATGATGGCAAGATAGAGTTGCTTGATCTTCAAAGTGGCAAAAAAAACAATATCCTTGAGATAAAAAAAGAGAATGAATTTATAAAACTAAGGCAACAGGTTGGGATGATTTTTCAAAAACCAACCCCTTTTCCTATGAGTATTTTTGATAATGTTGCCTATGGTCTCAAGATAGCAGGTATAAAAAACAAAACAGAACTCCAAAACAGAGTTGAAGAAGCACTAAAAGGCTCGGCACTGTGGAATGAGGTACATGATAGACTAAACAAATCTGCAATGGGACTAAGTGGAGGACAGCAACAAAGACTCTGTATCGCCAGAGCAGTAGCGGTAAAACCTGAGGTTTTGCTATTTGATGAGCCAACATCTGCACTAGATCCCATAAGTACGGGAGCGATAGAGGAGCTGCTAGTAGAACTCAAAAAAGATGTAAGCATAGCGATAGTTACACACAATATGCAACAGGCAAGCAGGATAAGCGATTATACCGCTTTTATGTATCTTGGAGATTTGATAGAATATGACAAAACAGAAAATATATTTTTGAATCCAAAAGAGAAACAGACAGAAGACTATATAACAGGGAGATTTGGATAATGTTGGCAACTTTTAAAGAAAACACAGACAAGATAGAGAATAAAATTCTCAACATAGGTGACGGGCTTATAAAATCAAATGAGCTTATCTTGGAGGCACTAAAAGATTGTGATAGCGAAAAATTCTCACAGGCAAGATCGTATATAAAAAACATATCTTCAAAAACAGATGATATAGACAACTCCATCATAAAAGTACTCGCACTCTACACACCAGAAGCAAGAGACCTCAGGAAGATTGTAGCTTATCTAAAAATCACAAACGAACTCTCACGGGCATGTTCAAATACAAGAAGTTTCATACGGGGTTTTAGTGATGTTTGCAGTGATGTTGATATGCAGACCATAAACGAATATGCACTGCCTATGCAGTCTTCAACTGTAAAAGCGATCAAACTCACCATAAGTATGATAAAGTGTGATGATGAAGATGAAGTGCAAGAGATATATAATGATGCACTCATAGAGGAGAGCAAGGCGGATGATCTTTATGAGATGGTGGAGAGAAACCTTACAAATCAGGCAGATGATTCCAGAAGTTTTGAAAAATATCACAAGATGTTGAGAGCTTTGAGAAAAAGTGGCAAAGTGGCTTCGAGGTCTATAAGCATTGCAAACCTTCTTGTTTATGCAAAGCTTGGAGGAAGTCTCAGAAGTTAGGTATAATTATATCTATGAATGCAACAATCTTAGCAGTAGAGGATGAAGAAGATATCCTTGACCTTATAGAATATACACTCACAAAAGAGGGGTGGGATGTTATCACCTGTATAGACACCTCAAATGTAATAAACATACTTGATGAGGAGGATATATCACTTATACTCATGGACAGAAATCTACCCTCTGTTGAGGGGAGCCAATTTATAAAACAGCTCAGAAAACAAGGCTACAATACACCTGTAATATATATAAGTGCAAAAGATTCTACCGATGATATATGTGACGGGTTTGAGAGTGGTGGTGATGACTATATCACAAAACCTTTTAACCTTAACGAACTAAAAGCCAGAGTAAAAGCACTCATAAAAAGAACACAAAAGATACAAGATATCATAAAAATCAGAGATATAACATACAACTCTTCAAACAAAACATTTACAATAAACACAAACGATATCAAACTAAGCTCACTTGAGCATGATCTGCTTTTGGAATTTATAAAAAACCAAAACATACTTCTAAGCAGAGAAACACTACTCCAAAAAGTTTGGAAAGACAGCGGTTCAAAACAGCTAAAAACAGTAAATGTAGCTATAAAAAGACTAAAAGAGCATATAGATCCAGACGGTACAAAAAACTATATAAAAGCTATTCGCGGTGAGGGGTATATGTTTTGCTGAATTTTCATCAGATTGTACTTAGAAAATTTATACTTATATTTTCCATACTTATATTTATAGTTGCTATAATTGTATATTACTGGAGCAAAGATTTCTACATAGCACAGAGTAAAGATGCACTTCTAAACCATATTGAGCTTATCTCACTTGAGTTGCCAAAATCCAAAAATCTTGATACTTTTGTATCCAAAATCAAAAAAACAATAAAACTAAGAGTAACGATAATAGCTAACGACGGAAGGGTGATAGCGGAATCTGACAAAGACAAAACAAAAATGGACAACCACAGATACAGAGCAGAGATACTTCAAGCTGACAAAGAGAGTTTTGGTTACAAGATAAGGCACTCAAAGACAATAAACAAAGACCTGATGTATATAGCAAAAAAATACACAATAAACTCAAAAACAATCTACATAAGGATGGCAAAAGAGTTAAAAAGCATAAACCAACAGATATTTTCACTCGGTCTGAAGATATTTGGGGTGCTTGGTGTATTTTTTGTAGCCATCTTTGTAACAGCTTATAAGATAAGCAGACAAATAGAGTATGAGACACAAAAAATAGTAAATTTTTTAACATCACTTACAAAAAAGAAAAAAGCAACCTATATAAAATCAGATTTTTCAAAAGAGTTCTCAAATATCACCAACCTACTTACAAAAGTAAGTCAGATACTTGTTAAAAAAGAGAAGAAAAAAACAAAATACACAGACAGACTTCAGGCATCAAACAAACAAAAAGATGATATAATCTCTGCTATATCGCATGAGTTTAAAAATCCCATAGCAGTGATAAACGGTTACTCTCAGACACTCATAGATGATACAGATATAAACCCAAATATACAAAAAAAATTCCTGCAAAAAATTCAAAAAAACGGGCAGAAACTAAGCAACCTCATAGATACACTGAGACTCTCAATAAAACTTGACAACAAACAACAAAGTGCCAATTTCACCCAAATCAACCTGTACGAAACAATAAAAGAGAGTATAGAGACACTCAAAACAACCTACCCAAATTCAAAAGCAATCATAAAAGGTGATAAAGATATCACAATCAAAGCAGACTCTGCACTCTTTGGCATAGTTATTGTAAATCTTGTTGAGAACAGTTTTAAATACTCAGAAGATGAAGTTGTCATAGAGTTTGACAAACATTCTCTGAGTGTTATAGATACAGGGATAGGGATATCACCAAAAAATCTTCAAAATATAACAGAAAAATTTTACAGAGTGCAAAACAACACATGGAACAACTCCCTTGGGCTTGGTCTTTTTATAGTCAGTAATATTATCAATCTGCACAATTTTTCACTCAACATTATAAGCAAAGAGAATGAGGGCTCAACTTTTAGTATAAAATTTTGAACAGGCTGTTTTAGTGGAATTATGAAACAAAACACCCTCTTGATTAATTTTTAATCAATTATATTTACTCTATTAAACTTAAATCGGATATACTGTCATAAGAATAAATTTCAGGAGAAAATGAATGGGAAAATTTGTTAAAAACACACAGGAGTTTTTTGCTTTTTGTGAAGAAAATGATGTTGAATTTGTAGATTTTAGATTTACAGATATCAAAGGTGCATGGCACCATATTAGTTATAGAATGAGTGCAGTAAGTGCCGAACAACTTGAAAACGGTTTACCTTTTGATGGTTCATCTATTGAAGCATGGCAACCGATCAATAAATCTGATATGTTGTTAAAACCAGATGTTCCTACTGCATTTTTGGATCCTTTTACAGCTGATCCTACCATCATAGTATTTTGTGATGTTTATGATATTTACAAAGGTGATCTCTATGAGAGATGTCCAAGATCTATCGCTAAAAAAGCACTCAAACATGCAGAAGAACTGGGTATAGCAGATGCTGCATATTTTGGACCTGAAAATGAGTTCTTTATGTTTGACAATGTTGAATTTATCGACAATATCAACGAAGCAGGATACAAAGTAGATACTGAAGAGGGTGAGTGGAATTCAAATACAACTTATGAAGATATGTACAATACAGGTCACCGCCCGGGTACAAAAGGTGGTTATTTCCCTGTTGCTCCTACTGACAGTGCTGTTGATATGAGAGCTGAGATGATGCAAGTACTAGAACAAGTTGGTCTTGAAGTTGTTTTAGGTCACCATGAAGTTGCTCAAGGTCAACATGAGATTGGTATAGTTTTTAGTGATATTATCGGTGCTGCTGACAATGTTCAAAAATACAAATATGTAGTAAAAATGGTAGCTCACCTAAATGGTAAAACTGCTACATTTATGCCAAAACCTCTTTTTGGTGACAATGGTAACGGTATGCATGTTCACCAATCACTATGGAAAGAGGGTAAAAACCTTTTCTACAAAGAGGGTGAATATGGAAACCTTAGCCAAATGGCTATCAACTATGCAGGTGGTATCTTCAAACATGCTGCTGCTGTTGCTGCTTTTACAAACCCATCAACAAACTCTTACAAAAGACTTCTACCGGGATTTGAAGCTCCTAGTATCTTGACATACTCTAGTCAAAACCGTTCTGCTGCATGTCGTATCCCTTATGGTGCGGGTGAAAAAGCTACAAGAATTGAGATGAGATTCCCAGACAGCTCTGCTTGTCCTTACCTTGCTTTTGCTGCTATGATGATGGCTGGACTTGACGGTATCAAAAACCAAGACATCCCTGTTGGTCCAATGGATGAAGACCTTTTTGAACTAAGCCTTGATGAGATTAGAGAAAAAGGTATCCCACAAATGCCACACACTCTAAGAGAATCATTAGAAGGTCTTATTGCCAATAGTGATTTCTTAAAACCTGTATTTAGTGATGAGTTTATAAATGCTTATCAACATTACAGATTTGAGAGAGATGTATGGCCAGATGAAGGTCGTCCTACTGCTTATGAGTTTAAAACAACATATCAGTGCTAGTTAAAAAATCTCCACAAAACTGTGGAGATTTTATCCTATTTGGGTATAATTAATCCCATGGAAAAAGACACTCAACTAATAACACAACTACAAAACCTTACAAAAGACAACAAAGAGCTAAACAATACTCTAAACGATTTTATACAACTCTACAGCGATACAAAAAAACAAAATGAAAAGATAACAAAAGAGAATATATTTTTTTTAAAAAAATGGGACAAAAGAAACCTGCTTGATATAGATGAAGATACTAAAAAACTGGTACAAAAATCAAAACTTGACACCACAAAAGAGATAGTACAAACAGTGCAGGAGCAATGTTATCAACCACTTCAAAACATAAACCTTGTCATAGATGAGCTTGTAGAAGATTTTAAAAACAACGAGATAGATGATGAGTATATACAGATACTCAAACAAAAGATACAAACACAAACTTTGCAAATTAGTGAAATTTTTGATGAGTTTAAACACTTTTTGGGACCACTGAAATCTGATGAGATATTTTGTATAGAAGAAATTATGAACAATGTCCAAAATCTAATGCAAGAAAAACTCAATAAAGAGAATATAACTCTAAAACTAGATATAAGCAAAGGTATAGAGTTTTTTGGAAACAGTGATGAGTTTGAGTATATATTTATAAACCTTATAAATAATTCCATAGAAGCATTTGAGACACAAAACATACAAAACAAAACAATATCTCTTAGATGTTATAAAGAAAATGAAAATATTTATATAGAATTTCAAGACAATGCTGGTGGGGTAGATAACTCAATGCTAGAATATATATTTAAGCCAAACACCACTACAAAACCCGATGCAAAAGGGATAGGGATGTATATAGCATCACAAATTATAAACAAAAACGACGGATGTATAAATGTACACAACAACGAAACCGGTGCTTTGTTTACAATAATTTTTAGAAAAAATCTACAAAGATTAAAATAAAACTAATTTGCTATAATTCCACACACAAAAATATTCCAAGTAAAGAGTGTAAAATGAAAAATATACAAAAGGGCAAATACCGCCCGTATCCAAAAATAGATTTGCCAGATAGAAAATGGCCGGATAATGCTATAACAAAAGCTCCAATATGGTGTAGTGTAGATTTGAGAGATGGTAATCAAGCACTTATAAACCCTATGAACATGGATAAAAAACTTGAACTTTTTACACTCTTGGTTGAACTTGGATTTAAAGAGATAGAGGTTGGTTTTCCATCTGCCTCAAAAATCGAATTTGATTTTTTAAGAAAATTGGTAGATGACAATCTTATACCTGATGATGTTACGATTCAGGTACTTGTCCAAGCAAGAGAACACCTTATTGCCAAAACTTTTGAGGCACTAAAAGGGGTAAAAAAAGCGACTGTTCATCTATACAATTCAACCTCAATTGCTCAAAGGAAGATAGTATTTGGCAAATCACAAGATGAGATAATCAAAATAGCCCTTGACGGGATAGATTTGGTAAAAAAATATGAGCAAAATCACGACGGAGAGATATTTTTGGAATACTCTCCTGAAAGCTTTACAGGAACTGAGCTTGAATTTGCTGCAAAAATATGCAACGAAGTAACTGCAAGATGGGGGATTTGCGATACAAGAAAGGTGATTATAAACCTCCCTTCGACTGTTGAGATGGCAACACCAAACATATATGCAGACCAGATAGAGTGGATGGACAGACATCTTCAAAACAGAGAAAATGTAATAATCTCAACACATACCCACAACGACAGAGGTACAAGTATAGCTGCAACAGAGTTGGCACTTTTAGCCGGTGCCGACAGAGTTGAGGGAACTCTCCTTAGCAATGGTGAGAGAACAGGAAATGTAGATATCATAACACTTGCACTAAATATGACAACACAGGGGATAGAGAGTGGGCTTGATTTTAGTGATGTAAACAAAGTGGTAAGGGTGGTTGAGAGATGTACAGAGATGCCAACCCACCCAAGACATCCTTATGTGGGTGAGCTTGTATATACTGCATTTTCAGGCTCACACCAAGATGCAATAAACAAAGGACTGGCTTACCAAAAAGCTAAAGAGGATCCTTTTTGGGAGGTCCCTTACCTGCCAATAGACCCTCAGGATGTCGGCAGAACATATGAGAGTATTATCAGAATCAATTCTCAATCCGGAAAAGGGGGAGTAGCTTATATACTGGAAAAAAACTACGGATATCACCTGCCAAAAGCGATGCACCCTGAGATAGGAAGAATTGTACAAAACATCAGTGATGAAAAAGGCAAAGAGTTGAGTGCAAAAGAGGTGTATGAGATATTTAAGCATACATACTTTGAGGTAGAGGAGCATATATCTTTGATAGATTTTACCCACTCAACAAAAGCAAATATATCAACTTGTCAGCTAACTTACAGCTACAACGGTAAAAAGATAGTAGCTCAAGGTGAAGGAAACGGTCCCATAGATGCATGTAAAAAAGCACTTATGAAAGATTACAAAAACAGTTTTTCACTCTCCTCTTATGCAGAACACTCATGTGGAGATAAAAGCTCGGCAAAAGCTGTTGCATATATAGGGATACAGACAGATGATTTTGTATCATGTTTTGGTGTCGGGGCAAACAGTGATATTGCCACTGCATCTATAAAAGCACTCTTTTGTGCATTAAACAGAGCATTTTAATACCATTGCATCTCTAAAACAGATGCAATGCTAACACTTCGCTAATACTTTTTTGATAAAATCAAGCCATGAATAAAAAAATACTACTTTTAGAAGATGATAAACTGCTTGGCGAAACTATTGAAGAACTTCTTAATGATGAGGGGTATGACACCACTTGGGTAAGGTGTGGAAATGATGCGATAGATCAAACTTATGATAATAAGTTTGATCTGTATATATTTGATATAAATGTTCCAGATATCACCGGTCTTGAACTCTTAAGAAGTCTCAGAGAAGCACAGGACACAACTCCGAGTGTATTTATAAGTGCTTTGGTTGATCTAAACTCCATATCTGAGGCTTTTGAGATAGGTGCTTATGATTATATCAAAAAGCCGTTTTTTCCTCAAGAACTGCTCATACGGGTAAATGCAAAACTCTCAAACCAAACATCAAATACACTAAAATACCAAGATTTGGAATATATGCCAAA
>Ga0256828_1001372_pt1 | contig 15199 bp, 26 predicted proteins | sample CV88metaG_FD_185993 | JGI IMG/M metagenome (GOLD analysis project Ga0256828, IMG submission 185993) | Hydrothermal vent microbial communities from East Pacific Rise, Pacific Ocean - CV88 | ecosystem: Environmental > Aquatic > Marine > Hydrothermal vents | place: Pacific Ocean: East Pacific Rise...
AGTAGTCTTTTTTCTTTTCTTTCTAATTTTTCTTTTATTATTGGCATATTAATTATTATTAATCCAATTTAAATAAGATTTGTTCACATCTTCAGGATTTAAAATCAGTATTTCTGGAACATCATAAGGATGATTTTTTTCTAAAAAAGTTTTTAATTTTTTAGCTTTATCATCACTTGTTTTTATAAGTAAAATTTTTTCATTATCTGATTTTATTTTTCATTCCCAGATATAATAACTTTTTACATAATTTATCTTATTTACACACATAGCTAACTTAGAACCTAAAATCCTATAAATAAATTGTTTTAACTGTTTAGGTTTAGCTGGATATGTAGTCATTATTACTTTCATATTTTATCTAAATTTTTAAATTTTAAAATTTTTAACTGATCTGAAGCTCATGCAATTATATCTATATTGTCTTTTGATATTCATAAATCTTTTGATAAAAAATATATAAGTTCCTTATTTGCTTTTCATTTTTCAGGGACAGCCTTTAATCTAATTTTTACAGTTCAATCATCTAAAACAGAGAAAATCTCTGTTTTAGGCTGTTTTGGAGTTACTTTTATTCTACAAAGTCAGCTAGTTCAGTCTATTTTTATATAATCAATTATTTTCATAACTTTTCTAAATTAATATCTCCTAAATCTTCTCAAAAACTAAGTAAAACATCTTTTAAAAAATAATTTGCAGAATAACTATCAAATTTATTTACTACTCTTTTTACATTTCTGTAAATTTCTCAAAATTCCATATTTCAACTATCTCTTTCTATTTTAGCCTCAAGTAAAGCTGAAATAATATCAGCTTGTTTAACTAATTCTCAATTTTCTCAAGAAAAAGGATCAAGCATACATTTTTTAATTTCTTGTTTATAATCTTCTCAAACATAAATAAAAAAATAATCATTCATCATTTTTTCTTCTACTTCTTCAAGTACTTCTCTAAATCAATCTACTGCATTTTTTATAGGAGTAATTATATCTCCAGTAATAGCTTCAGGTATATCATGATAAGCTCATTTTATCATTAAATTATATATTTCATATTCCTTTCAATTTTGGTTTTCCAAACTTCACATTATATATGAAATAAATGTAACAATAGTTAAATGAGACATAACAGAAATTGGATATTTTCTTTGTTTTCAAGACCATCTCATAGAATGACTAAGTCTTCTAATATGACTTAAATAATTTTTATAATTATCATTTTTTAAAAGTTCTCTTAGTGAATATAAATTATTTTTATGTTCTTCAAGATAATCTTTTATTTGTTCCATCGCAACATCATAAGCATAAAGAAAAACTCTAGAGTTAATTACACATTCTTGATATCCTGCAAATTTTTTAGCTGAATTAATTATTTCATCTTCTAATATTTTAGAATTATCATTAGAGATATTTTTTATATCCTCTTTTATAAAATCAGCTCCTTCAAAAGAAAATAAAAATATCCTTACTTTTTCTTCTAGTTGCTTCATTATATCTTCATCTACAGATAAAATATAATCTCTTGTTCAAGAGTTTATATCAGATAAAACAAGAGCATTAAATAAATCAAAAAGTATCTTTTTTATAATATATTCTTTATCTACTTTTTTTCCATTTTTTTCCTCTAGATGAGCCAAAAATAGAGATATATGAATAACAAATCAAGTATTATCAAGAGGAGTAATATCTTCAACTCTTGGAAAATTATTCCATCTTTTAATTGATAATCATTTTGAAAACATCAATTTAAGTAAAGTTCAAATCATAAAAAAATTATTAATTTTTAATAAAGTTATTATAATAGTAATTAATAAATTTAAAAATTAAAAATTAAAGAAAGGAAAATGAAAATTGGTTTAGATTTAAGATTTTTAAAAAACTGAGATAATTATTCAAACTTTGTGTATAATCTAGTTAAAAATCTAATAAATAATGATAAAGATAATGAATATATAATATTTTTAAACTTATCATTCTCTCATATTAATTTTTGAGAAAATACAAAAAATATAATAGTAAACAATGCTAATATATTTGATAAACAAATAAAATTTAAAAAAATATTAGATAAAGAAAAACTAGATCAAACTATATTTTTTAACTATGATAAACCTCTAAAATATAGATGTAATTACATTATGTTTATTGCTGATTTAGAGGAGTTTCATTTTTCTCCTAAAAAAAATATAATTAAAAAACATTTTGATAATTATCTACTTTCTGAAAACAGTAAACATGCAAATAAAATTGTATGTTTTAATGAGAAAATAAAAATTGAAATAAATGATAAATTAAATATTTTTGAAGATAATATAAAAATATTAACACCTTTTTTTATTACTGAAAAAATTGAACAATCAAACTTTAATATTGATATTAGATCAAAATATAATATTCAAAATAACTACCTAATTTATTATTTTTGACCAAAAGAAAGTAGTAATTTAGACAGAATTATTGAAATATTTGAGGAATTTAAAAAACAAGAAATAAATTTAAGTCTGGTAATCTTAGACAATCTAACAACTCAAGATATAAATTTAAGAAAAAAGGTAATAGAAAAACAATTAAATTCACATATTCATTTTATTTGAGAAGTAGATAAAACAGAAAAAGAATTATTTTTTAAAAACTCTATTTGAGTATTATTTCCAGTATTATATACTATTTTCCCTTTTGCACTAAGTGATGCCTTGTCTTTTGAAAATAAAATAATTGCCTCAAATCTAGAAAATATTAAAAAAATATTTTGAAATAAAATATCATATTTCAATCCTACAGATATAAATGATATGTTTAATCAAATACTAAATTTTTCACAAGACAATAAATCTAATAAAATAAATTATAATTTCATAAATGAAAAATATAATATAGAAAAAACAACTGGTGAGTTGATAAATATATTAAAATAGTTATAATAATAAAAATATTTCTAAAAAATTTACTATGAAATTAACAGCTAGAAACATTGAAATTCTAAAAATTATAATAGATGAATATATTCAAACTTGATCAGTTATAGGTAGTAAACTTCTTTTAAAAAAATATGATTTATGAGTAAGTCCTGCAACTGTTAGATGAGATATGGCAAAACTTGAAAAACTAGAACTTATATATCAACCATACAATTCAGCTTGAAGAATGCCAACATCAAAATGATTAAGAGCATTTGTTGATTATTTAATGTGAGATATTCCAAGTCATTTTCTAAAATGAGAAAATATTGAACTAAAAGATAAAAATATAAAAACTATAGAAGATTATATTCATAAAATAACTCATGAGCTAGCTAATAATACTAAAGAAATAGCATTTTTATGATTACCAAATAAAAATATATTAATATATAATTGAGTAGCTAATTTTCTAAGAAAAAATCATTCTAAAATGTGAGATAAAATCTATCCAATTATAGATATGTTGGAAGATAAACATAATTTTATAAAATTTATAAATACTCATAAAATGAACCTATGAGTAAATATATTTATCTGAGATGAAAATATAATTCCCTATCTAAAAGATTTTACTCTAATAATTAAGCCTATACACATTAACTGAGAAATTGGTTATGTATGACTTATTTGAACTCTACAAATGAACTATAGCTTCAATATAAGTGCTATTAAGTGAATAATATAAAAAAGCCTTTTAAAGGCTCTTTTTTGTATCTAAAACTAACTTATTATATTTAAGAAAATATCATAAAGCTGAATCAAAATTATTTCACTTGTAATTTTCTAAAATAATATCTAAATCTGTATAATTTGCTTTAAATTTTGAAATATAAATATCAATAGAATTTTTTGAATATTTATATCATTTTTCATCTAAATATTTACAAATTTTTTTACTACATTTATCTGTTGAATAATTTTTTATTTTTCAAAATAAAGTTAAGATATAATAAAGAAAACTAGGAATATGTGAAGCTATTAAAAAACTTTTTTTGGAACTAGAAAAATATTTTATATTTTTAATAAAATCATAAAAATCATAGATTTCATCAATTACAACAAAATCTTTTAAAGTCTTATTAGTACTTTTAAGCTTTCTTATATAAGTTGATTTTCAGCTTCAACTTTTTCAAGAAAACATAACATACTTAAAATTAGAAAAATCTTTTTCTAATAAATCTAAATAATCATAAAATGTATTATTTTTTTCTATCACTCTAAAAAATCTTTAAATTTAAAGTCTTTATTATCTCAAACTAATTCTTGATCTATAAATTTATTATGAATTAATTGTACTTCCCATCTCACACTTAATCAATGAGTACTTGATATCATTTGTTCAGGGTATAATGCTTTATACATTTCATCAAAACTAAAGCTTCATTTTAAATATTCACTTATATCAGCTCTTTTAGGTATAAAATCAACATGTTCCTCATGTAAAACCAAAGCTCTTATAGGCTCTGAAAAACTAACAGTTCTTCTATTTGAACCAGAACCTCTTATATATTGTCAATTTTCTAGGTTTCCAGAAACAATTCTTAATCTAATATCTTTTAAATCAACTAATGATCTTCATCAAACAATTTCAGATAACTTATATTGTTTTCATTTAACTCAAAATTTAACTCATTTTTTAAAGAAAAATTTCATATATCTTCTCAATTGAGATTTCATCAAAGCCCATATTCAAGCTCATAATGCTCAACTAGAAGCTAGTGCATTAAAAAAAGGAGAATTTCAATCTCAATCACTATCATAATGTGAATAAAAAAATGTTTGACTTTCTGGGACCATTTGATCATGAATTCATAAAGCCATATTTATCAAAATAACTATTCATCAAATAATTGATAATCAAAATACATAAATCTTTGCATCATTTGGTATAGCTCTAATGTTTTCCATAAAGTTAAACTTATCTTTTGGTTCAAGAATTAATTTTGGAGATCAATTATTTAGTTCTGGCTTAAACCAAATATCATCTAAAATTTTTTGTCTAACTTTAGTATCAAAGAAAATGGCATCATCTACAACTACTTCAATAGTTAAATGAATACTAATTTTTTTTCAAACATAAGAATAATTCTTGTAATCTTTTAAATTAAAACTAAATTTATTTCATCAATCAGAAACTTTAAAAACTTCTTTTTTTAAAACTTTAGAATTATTGACAGGTCTAGAATCATGAACAATAGTTTCTAATACCAGTCTTAATTTTCCTTCTTTTCAGATAATTGAATTATCAAAAATTTCTAAATTAATATCTAAATTATTATTAGAATTTTTTTTATATTTAATTTTTAATTTTTCTTTAGCCATAATATAAATAAAAAATAATATTATAGATATAATATCATATATAAGATAAAAAATAAAAAAAAGATACTTTACAAAGTATCTTTTTTATTATAAATATTTACTTAAAACAGCTTCTAATTGATCTGCTTGTTGTACACCAACCATTTGTTCAACTGGTTGTCCATCTTTAAATACAATTAAAGTAGGAATAGACATAACTCTAAATTGAGCAGCAATAGAAGGATTTTCATCAACATTAACTTTAGCAATTTTAGCTTTACCTTCCATTTTAGTAGTAAGTTCATCTAAAATTGGTAACATAATTTGACAAGGTCCACACCATTCAGCCCAAAAATCAACTAAAGTAACACCTGAAGATATTTCTTCATTAAAATTTTGTTCATTTAATGCAACAGCCATATTTTTTTAATTAAATTATAAACTAAGAAATAACAATTTCTTCTAAGCAATATTATAATCAAATTTTTAAAATGTAAAATAAAAACTCCTTAATTTTTAAGGAGTTTTTATTATTTAAATTTTGAATAATCAAACATCTTCATTTCTGTATCAACTTTTCTAATTAAATCTAATATAACAGATACAATAATTATTAATCATGCACCAGAAATAATAAATTTAATAGATTGTCCATATAGTTTAGAAACAATATATGGTAATACAGCAATTAATGCTAAAAAACTTCATCCAAATAAATTTAAATGAGCAGATACTTTTGATAAATAATCAGCAGTATCAGCACCTGGTCTAATTCATGGAATATAACCACCTCTTTTTTGAATACTTTCAGCTACATTATCTGTATTAAATGTAATTGATACATAGAAAAATGAAAATCCTAATACTAATAAAAAGTATACTCAAATTAATAACCAAGTTGGATTATTCATTGATAAGTTAGTCATTAACCAATTTCAAATATTTTGAGCAGTTTGACCTGTTGAATTAACCAATAATTGTCCTAATAAAGCTGGAAAAGTAACTAATGACACAGCAAAGATAATTGGTATCATACCTGCCTGATTAATTCTAATTGGAAAGTATGATTTTTCTTCTCTACCAGTTCTAGTATAAATAACTGGAATTCTTCTATTACCTTCTGTAAATTTAATAATTACATAAATAATAGCAAGAGTTGCTAATATAATACCAACAAAAAGTGGCCAATTTGCTTGAGTTATATAAGCCATAACTGTTCAAGGAACAGCAGACAGCACTCATGCCATAATAATCATAGATACACCATTACCAATACCTACTTCAGTCATTAACTCACCTAACCATAACAAAAACATAGTACCAGCAGTAACAATAGTCATAGCCATTAATACAGTTTTAGTATCACTTACATCAATAATTGTTCCTCAAGCTAAAGAGTTTAATAAAACAATCATTCAATAAGATTGAGCAAAAGCTAAAGGTAGAGTTAACCATCTAGTATATTTATTAATTTTCTTTTGTCCTTGTTCTCCTTCTTTTTGTAAATCTCAAATTTGTGGAACTATTACTCATAATAATTGGATTATAATAACTGCATTGATATATGGAGCTAATCATAATAAAATAACAGAAAATCTTTTTAATCCACCTCACATTAAAGCTGAGAAAAATCCTAATCCAGAATTTTGATCCATTATAGCTTTTAAACCATCTGTATTTACTCATGGAACAGGAATAACAGATAATAACTTATACACTAAAATAAGTGATAGAGTAGCTATAATTTTCTTTCTAATAGACTTTACTTCAAATACAGCCTTTATACTTTTTATCATAAAATTTTATTAAATAAATAATTTTATTAATTATACATATAATTTTTAAAAATCAATAAAAAATCCAAACTATTTAAGCCTGGATTTATATTGAATTTATACTAATTCTACTTTACCTCAAGCTTTTTCAACAGCTTCAACAGCAGTTTTTGATGCTTTTGATAAAACAACATTTACTTTTGATTTTAATTCACCTTTACCAAGTAATTTAACATCTAAAGTTTTTTTAGATAATAAACCATTTTCAGCTAAAACTTCTTTATTAACTTCAGAAATACCTTTTGAAGCTAAAGTTTCTAAATCTGATAAATTGATTATATTATAATGTTTTTTAAATAATGCATTCGAAAAACCTTTTAATTTAGGTAATCTTCTAAATAAAGGAGTTTGTCCTCATTCAAACCAATCTGGTACACCACCACCTGATCTTGAATTTTGACCTTTACAACCTCTTGTACAGTAAGTTCATTTACCAGAAGCATTACCTCTACCTAATCTTTTGAATTTTTTTCTAGATCAAGCATTTGGTTTAATAGTGTTTAAAGTAAACATATCAAATTTTTTTTAAATTCTAAAAGTTCAATATATGTAACTACTATTTAAATGAAGTTAAAGCTTTAATTGTAGCTTTAGCATTATTTATTAAATTAGTAGATCCATATCTTTTTGCTAATACATCTTTATATCAAGCAACCATAAGAACTTTTCTCATAGCACCACCTGCGATAATTCATGTACCTTCAGAAGCTGGGTGAACCATAACTTGTGCAGCTTTAAATTTAGCTTTCACATCATAAGGAACACTACCATTTTCAATTTTTACATCAACCATGTTCTTTTTTGCATTTGTAACAGCTTTTGCTATTGCATCTACAACTTCCCATGATTTACCTGTTCAAAGTCCAACTTTACCTTTACCATTACCTAAAAGCATAACAGCTCTGAATCTAAGTTGTCTTCAACCAGCAGTTACTCTTGTAACTCTGTCAATACTTAATAGTTCTTCTCTAAATTCTTTTCTAGGTTTTTGGAATTTTCATCCTCTTCTAGGATTTCTAGAATCATTAGCCATACGAATAAATTTATTTAATTAAAATTGTAATCCAGCTTCTCTTGCAGCATCTGCCAAAGCTTTAACTCTACCATGATATGCAAATCATCCTCTATCGAAAACAACTTCTTTTATTCATTTTTCAGCAGCAATTTTGGCAATTGCTTCACCTACTTTTTTTGACATATCAGTTTTAGTACCTTCTTTTTTTAGTTTAAGATCAGAAGCAGCACCTAGAGTAACTCCAGCATTATCATCAATTAATTGAGCATAGATGTTAGTATTACTTCTAAAAATAGATAATCTAGGTCTAGAAGCTGTACCACTAACTTTTGCTCTGATTCTAACTTGTCTTCTAAATCTTTTTAAATTTTTTGCTAACATGTTTTTAATTTAATGTTAATGTTAAAAAGTTTTTATTATTTAGCACCAGTTTTACCAGCTTTTCTAATAATATGTTCTCCAACATATTTAATACCTTTACCTTTATATGGTTCTGGTTTTTTCTTTGCTCTAATTTTAGCAGCAAATTCACCTACTAATTGTTTATCAAAACCTGAAACATGAATAACATTTTTTTGTTTTTCATCTAATTCAACTTTTAAACCAGCAGGAACTTTCATTTCAACTTTATGAGAATAACCAATACTTAGTATTAATTTATCTCCTTGAGGTTCAAATTTATAACCAACTCAATTGATTTCTAAAGATTTTTTAAAACCTTTTGAAACTCATTCAACCATATTATTAATAACAGATCTAGTTGTTCCCCAGAAAGCAGCTGATTTTTCAGTTTTTGGTGAAACAATTATTTCATTATCTTCAATTTTAACTTCAACTTCATTTTCTAAAAAAGAAAATTCTAAAGTTCCAAGTTTACCTTTAGTTGTAATAGTATTTCCTTTTAAAGAAACTTCTACACCTTCAGGAATAACAACAGGTTGTTTACCTATTCTTGACATATTCTTTTTATGTTAATATATAAACTGGATCAATGCAAAAAGCATTTCTCATTTATTAATCTATACTAGTAAACTTCACAAAGTAATTCACCACCTACATTTAAGCTTCTAGCTTCGTAACCAGTTATAATACCTTTTGGAGTTGATATAATATATATACCTTTACCATTTCTAGATTTTTTAATATCTTTAGCAGCAACATAAAGTCTTTGTCCAGGTTTAGATATTCTTCTTAAAGTAGGAATATATTTAGTAACCTTAACATCATTTAATTTTACAACTAATGATTTTTTATTATTTTCTTCTAGGATTTCAAAGTCAGCTATATATTTGTTTTTTTTCAAAACTTTTAATATATTTGCTTTTATAGTAGAATATGGAACTGAAAAGTTTTCTAATCTAGCTAAATAAGCATTTCTAACTCTTGTTAATAAATCTCCTATTGGATCTATTATCATAACAATATAATTATAGAACTAAAACATTTTTTAATTTTTTCTCACTACCAGCTAGATTTTCTAACCCCTGGTAATTCTCAAGCATTGGCTTTTTCTCTAAAACAAATTCTACATATATCAAAAGCTCATAGATAACCTCTTGTTCTACCACATACACTACAAATGTTGAATACTTTAGTAGCTTCTTTTGGTTTTCTACCATCTTTTATTGCTTGTAAGAATTTCTTTTTTAGCTTATTTGCTTTAGCTATTTTTGATTTTCTAGCCATTTTTTAAAATTTTTAAAAATTAAATATTACTTAGAAAAAGGGAAACCTATTTGTTCTAATAGTTGTCTTCCAGCTTCTTTTGATTTTGCAGTAGTTTTCACAGTTATTTGTAAACCATGAGTTTTAACAACATCATCTTGTGGAACTTCTAAGAATATAGAGTGTTCTTTAATTCAAAAGTTATAATTTCCTTCTGAATCAAAACTTTTTTTACTCACCCCTCTGAAATCTCTAACTCTTGGTAATACTACATGAATTAGTTTTTCTAAGAAGTCATACATTTTTTCTCATCTAAGAGTAACACTTAAACCTACAGGCATTCCAGCTCTTAATTTAAAGTTAGAGATTGCTTTTTTAGCATATCTAACAGTTGGAGCTTGTCCAGCAATTAAAGCTAAGTGTTCTTTTAAAGAAGAAAAATCTTTGTTACCTGTTCTAATATATGTTCAAATTCACATATTTAATACTACTTTTTCAAGTTTAGGTACATCCATGATGTTTTTTATTTCTAAACTTTTTTGTAATGCAGGAACTATTTCTTTATTATATTTTTCTCTAAGAGACATCTTATAAATTTTACTAAAATAAATTTACTATTTTATTATTGCGTCTTTAGCATCTTTTTTTGCTCATTGTTTAACAGCAACTTTTGAAAATCTAAATTTCTTGTTTTTTCCTTTTTCTTCAATAAATACAAATCCTATTCTTGTAGGTTTGTCTGTAAAAGGACAAATAAGCATTACATTTGAAGCATTAATAGCTTTTTCAAATTGAAGTTTTTGTCATGCAGTAGTACCTTGTTTTTTAATATGTCTTGTAACAATATTAACTCATTTAACTATAACAGCATTTTTGTCTTTTATAACTTTTAAAACTTCTCACACTTTTCATTTATCTTTTCATGAAGTTACAACAACTTTATCTCAAGTTCTTATTTTCATAAGTATAAATTAAATATTAATTATTAGTGAAGTATTATAATACTTCTGGAGCTAAACTCACAATTTTTTGATAACCTTTTGCTCTTAATTCTCTTGCAACTGGTCAAAAAATTCTTGTAGCTTTTGGATTTCCATCATCACCAATAATAACACAAGCATTATCATCAAATCTAACATAAGATCCATCTTTTCTTCTAACTTCTTTAGAAGTTCTTACTACAACAGCTTTTACTACTTTTTTCTTTTTCACTTGACCATTTGGATCTGCTTTTTTAACAGTACACACTATAATGTCTCATACTGAAGCATATCTTCTATGAGATCATCCAAGTACTTTAATACATAATACTTCTTTAGCTCATGAATTATCAGCAACAAGCAGTCTTGATTCTGTTTGTATCATATTAATTCTTAAAAAATTAAATTAACTAAGTTTTTCAACTAAAGCCCATCTTTTAGTTTTAGATAATGGTCTAGATTCTTCTATAACCACTACATCGTTTTCTTTACAAGTATTATTCTCATCATGAGCATAAAACTTTTTAGTAACTCTGTATCTCTTTTTATATTTAGAATGGCTTTTATATGTATGTACTGATACAACAATAGTTTTATCCATTTTTGTACTTGTAACTATACCTTTAATTGTTCTCATAATATTTTTTATAAGTTAATTATCCTAAATTAACACCTTGTTCTAAGGCTACTGTTTTAATAACAGCTATATGTTTTCTTAAAGCAGTGATTAAATGAGTTTGTTTTAATTCATTTAATTCTTTTTTCATTTTTAATTCAAATAGTTTTTTAGCTGTAACTTCTAATTCTTTTTTAAAAGCAGTAGCATCCATTTTTCTTAAATCTTCAATTTGCTTTAACTTTAAATCTTTAATTGCTTTCATGATTATTTATTAATCAACTAATATTTTAGTTTTTACAGGTAATTTGTAAGAAGCAAGTCTAAAAGCTTCCCTTGCAATTTCTGGTGCAACTCATGTTATTTCAAACATGATTCTTCCAGGTTTTACAGGAGCTCTATAACCTTCTAATGATCATTTACCTCAACCCATAGGAACTTCCAATGGTTTGCTTGTATAAGCTTTATCAGGAAAAATTCTAATCCAAATTTTACCTCATCTTTTGATGTATCTAACCATAGCTCTTCTTGCTGATTCTATTTGTCTAGAAGTAATATAACCTCTAGTAGTTGCTTTAATTGCATAATCACCAAATGCTATAGTAGAACCTTTGATAGCTTTACCTTTAAGTCTTCCTCTAAAGGTTTTTCTATACTTAGTTTTCTTTGGTTGTAACATTTTAAGTACATTTAGTATATAAATTTTTTATATTAGTCAAGTTTTTATTTACTTTTCTTATAAATATCTCATTTATAAATCCAAACTTTTAATCAAAGAGTACCATAAACAGTTTCAGCTCTCATTGAAACATAATCTATATCAGATCTAATTGTTTGAGTTGGAATATTTCCATCTTTAAAAGTTTCTTTTCTTGCTATTTCAGCTCAGTTTAATCTACCTCAAATTTTTACTTTAATACCTTTAGCACCTTTTTCCATTGTTTTAGAAATAGCTTGTTTAATTGCTCTTTTATAAGGCATTCTTTTTTCAATTTGATTTTTAATTGCAAAACCAACAATTTTTGCATTTAAATCTGGTCTTTTAACTTCTTTTACTTCTACAACAACTTTTCTAGTCGTTTTTTTAGATAATAAGTTTTGTATTCTTTCAAGATTTTCACCTGTTTTACCAACAACTAATGCAGTTTTAATAGTATATATTACAACTGTAATTAGATCTTGTTCAATTGAGATAAGAACATCTCATACAGGAATATCATTTAGTTCTTTCTTTAAAAGATCTCTGATTTTTAAATCTAACCCTAAATCATTTTTATATGATTTTTTGTTAGAAAACCAAGAACCTTTCCAAGTTTTAATATAAGGAATTCTAAATGCTATTGGACTAACTTTATGTCACATATTTTATTTAAATTATTAATTAATACGGATTATTATCTATCTTTATGATGGTATAATAACCTCTCAAATATTTATTTCACTTGAAGTTCTAATATAATATTAGAAGTTCTTTTTAAAATTGGATGCATTCTTCATCTTGATACAGGATTACCTCTTTTGTAAACAATACCTTTGTTAACAGAAATAGTATCTATATAAAGATTTTCTAACTTTTGCCCATCATTATTTTGAGCATTAGCTACTGCAGAGTGTAATATTTTATATAAAATATCAGCACCTTTTTTAGGAGCAAATTTTAGAAAACTTAATGCTTCTGAAACACTTTGTCCTCTAATTACTGCAGCTACAACTCTTAATTTTTTAGGAGAAATTCTAATATTTTTCCCGTAAGCTTTCATAATACTTAATTGTTAAAAATTATTTTTTATTTCAAGCATGTCCTCTAAATGTTCTAGTTAGAGAAAATTCTCAAAGTTTGTGTCCTACCATATCTTCAGTAACAAATACTGGAGTATGTGCTTTTCAATTATGAACACCAAATGTATGACCAACAAATTCAGGAATAATTGTACATGATCTAGACCATGTTTTAATTACAGTTTTTTTACCTGATTCATTCATTGCAACAACTTTTTTTAAAAGTCTCTCATCAATGTAAGGTCATTTTTTTAAACTTCTACCCATTTTGTTAAATTTTTAGATATTAAATAATTATACCATTAATTTACCTTTTCTAGTTTTTAAAATCCATCTATTTGTAGATTTTTTTCTTTTTCTAGTTTTGTAACCTAAAGCAGGCATACCCCATGGAGTTTTTGGTGCACTCATACCAATTGGTGAATGACCTTCTCAACCACCATGTGGATGATCTACTGGATTCATAGATTTACCAAGAACAGTAGGTCTTTTACCCATCCATCTAGATCTTCAAGCTTTTCAGATAACCATTTGATTATGGTCAGGGTTTGAAACTTGCCCTAAAGTTGCATAACATTTTTTATGAACTAATCTTACTTCACCTGATGGTAATTTAACTTGTGTATATTCTCATTCTTGTGAAACAATTGTTGCAGTAGCACCAGCTGATCTAACAGTTGAAGCTCCTTGTCCTACAATAGTTTCTACATTGTATACATTTAATCCAGTTGGTATATTTCCAATTTCCATTCTGTTACCAGAAGTTAAATCAGTTTTTTCATCTGTAATTACTACATCTCCAACTTTCATTTCAGTATGAGCAAGAACATATCTTCTTTCTCAGTCTTTATAACAAATTAATGCTATAAATGCTGATCTATATGGATCATACTCAATAGTTTCAACTTTTGCTGGAATACCTTTTTTATCAGTACAGTAAAAATCTACTAATCTATATTTTTTTGCATGTCCACCTCCTTGATGTCTTACAGTAATTCTTCAAGTATTATTTCTACCTGAATTTTTTTTCAAAGTAACTGTAAGTGGTTTGTATGGAGTAGTAGTAGTAATTTGTTCAAAAGTAACTACACTCATTCATCTTCTACCAGGAGTAGTAGGTTTAAATTTTTTTATTCCCACGGCTTCTTATTTTAAAGAATTAAATTACTTTACAACTGAGAAATCAATTTTAGCTTTTGCATCTTTTAATGTAACATAAGCTTTTTTAGTTTCTCTTTTTCTTACTTGAGTTCATTTTCTTCCGAATTTGAATTTAGCTCTAGTATTTAAAACGTTAACTGATGCAACTTCAACACCATATAATTCTAAGATAGATTTTTTAATATCTATTTTAGTAGCATCTTTAGAAACTTCAAATACATAAGTATTATTAGCTAATTCTAAATTAGAAGTTTTTTCAGTAACTATAGGTTTTTTTAAAATTCTATATAGTCTCATTGTTTTTTAATTAATAACTATTAAGCTCTTGAATTTATACTTTCTAAAGAATCTTTAAGTAAAACTAATGTGTTATACTTAAGTAAATCTTTTACATTTAAATATTCAACTTGAATATCTTTAACATAATCTAAATTTCTAGTAGCTTTGTGTAAATCTTCTCTTTCTTTATTTATTGCAAATAATGCAGTTTTTTCAAAAGGTAATGATTTAAATACTCAATCCATTAATTTAGTTTTAACTTCTTTTAGTTTAATATCATCAACAACTATAATTTGATTATTTTTTGCTTTTGAAGATAACACTGAAAATAATGCTAATCTTCTTTCTTTTTTATTCATAGAAATTGTAAAATTTCTATTATTTCTTGGACCAAATGCAACTCAACCTTTTTTTCTAATAGGAGATCTGTTTGAACCCATTCTAGCTCTACCTGTACCTTTTTGTCTGTAGATTTTTCTAGTTGAACCTCTTCTTTCTCCTCTAGTTTTAGTGTGAGCAACATTTGTTCTAGCATTTGCTAGTTGGTAAACTAAAGCTCTATGAACAAGATTTTCATTTGGTTCAATACCAAATACTGATTCTTGTAAT
>Ga0256828_1001373_pt1 | contig 15198 bp, 13 predicted proteins | sample CV88metaG_FD_185993 | JGI IMG/M metagenome (GOLD analysis project Ga0256828, IMG submission 185993) | Hydrothermal vent microbial communities from East Pacific Rise, Pacific Ocean - CV88 | ecosystem: Environmental > Aquatic > Marine > Hydrothermal vents | place: Pacific Ocean: East Pacific Rise...
GAAGATGTACTACTGGTACCACAACACTCAACCGTCCTTCCCAAAGAGGTAAGCGTCAAGACACAATTGACACGCAATGTTTCATTGAACATTCCTATCGTCTCCGCTGCGATGGATACGGTAACAGAGTTCAAAGCGGCGATCGCAATGGCACGTCTTGGAGGGATCGGTGTGATCCACAAGAACATGGATGTGGAAACTCAGGCACTTCAGGTCAAAAAGGTGAAGAAGTCTGAGAGCGGGATCATCATTGACCCTATCTTCATTGGGCCTGATGCAACGGTAGCGGAAGCGGATGCACTGATGGGTGAGTACCGTATCTCCGGTGTACCTGTAGTAGATGAGAATCAGACTTTAATTGGTATTATTACCAACAGAGATATGCGTTTCATTACCGATATGTCTTTGAAGGTCAAAGATGTGATGACACCTGCGCCGCTTGTTACTGCAAAAAAAGGTACAACCCTTGAAGAAGCGGCAAAAGTACTACAGCAGCATAAGATCGAAAAGCTTCCAATTGTGGATGATGCGGGAAAATTGAGAGGATTGATCACGATTAAAGATATCGAGAAGAAAGAGAAGCATCCCAATGCAAATAAAGATGAGCATGGACGACTTCGTGTTGCAGCTGCCATCGGTGTAGGACAGCTCGACCGTGCAAAAGCCCTTGTTGAAGCAGGTGTTGATGTGATCGTACTTGATTCTGCACACGGGCACTCTCAGGGGATCATAGATACAGTCAAACTGATCAAAAAAGAACTTGATGTCGATGTGATCGCGGGGAACATTGCAACAGGTGCAGCAGCGCAGGATCTCATCGATGCAGGTGCAGACGGTGTGAAAGTCGGTATCGGGCCTGGATCTATCTGTACGACACGTATCGTTGCGGGGGTGGGTGTACCTCAGATCTCTGCTATCGATGAAGTGGCACAGGTTGCGAACAAAGCAGGTGTACCGGTGATCGCAGATGGTGGTATCAAATACTCCGGTGATGTGGCAAAAGCATTGGCTGTAGGTGCAAGCTCGGTCATGCTTGGTTCCGCACTGGCAGGAACATACGAAGCGCCGGGTGAGATGATCATCTACAACGGCAGACAGTTCAAAGAGTACCGTGGTATGGGAAGTATCGGTGCGATGACCAAGGGAAGTACGGACAGATATTTCCAGGAAGGTACTGCAGCGGATAAACTTGTACCTGAAGGGATCGAAGGGCGTGTACCGTACAGAGGGAAGATCGCTGATGTGATCCATCAGATGATCGGTGGATTGAGATCCTCTATGGGGTACTGTGGTTCTGAGAGCATCAAGATGTTCTGGGAGAAAGCGGAGTTTGTCGAGATCACATCGGCAGGGCTCAAAGAGTCGCATGTCCATGATGTCACCATTACCAAAGAGTCTCCGAACTATCACGGATAATTCATCGTTTCAATAAGGTGGAGACACCTTATTGAAAATACTTTTTTCTCTTCTTCTCTTTTTTCCTTTTTCCTTTCATTAATGTATGGAGTTTTAACTCTCAATAAGATACAATAGTCAGATAAATTCATTCTCAAGCAAATTGAGACACAAGGAGAAAAAACATGGCTTTTTTTGGCGGAAGTAAAAACGAGACAAAAGCATTTGAGACATCTACACCGGCAGCACCAACTGCACCGAAAAGCAGTGCAGGTTCGGCAACGATCACAAGTTGTATGGAGATCCTGGGAAATGTGAAAGGGTGCGGCAGTATGCATGTTGAGGGGAAGATCCACGGTGATCTGACAACAGACGGTGATGTAGTCATTGGTAAAGACGGGATCGTCAATGGTAACGTAAGTGCAAAAAAAGTCGTTGTCAGCGGGAAGATCAACGGAAGTACCAGATGTGAAACACTAGAAGTGACACAGACAGGTCAGTTGACAGAAACCATCGAAGCGAACAAGATCATCTCCGATGGTAAGCTTGAAGCGATCATGACAGATTGTGAATCGATCCACATTACCAAGAACGGTAAGGTTGTGACTGCCAAGATGATGGGTAAACATATTGTTGTCAACGGTACCATCGAAGGAAATGTCATCGCTACCGAACTGCTTGAGATCAATAAAGACGGTCAGGTTAAAGGTGAGATGCAAGTGAAAAAGATCAAAGTCTCCGAAGGCGGTTTGATGCTTGGAACCATGTTGACATACGAACCGACAAATCCGGTACGCAAAGTAGAGAAAAAAGAGCAGCCAAAAGAGACAAATGTCTCTAAAAATGAGCAGGCTACAGGACTTAAAGATATTGTCAAAAATAAAGAAGAGAAGTAAATAAAGGTATAAGATGCATGAACAGACCATAGCGATCCATGCCGGATACGAAAAAGATGCCCAAGGTACGATGGCAGTACCTATCTACCAGAGTACGGCGTATGAATTTCGAGATACGGCGCATGCAGCAGATCTGTTCGCATTGAAAGAGTTGGGGAACATCTACACCCGTTTGATGAATCCGACCACGGATGTGTTTGAAAAGCGTTTTGCCGCGCTTGAAGGAGGAGCAGCAGCGATCGGTACGGCTTCAGGTATGGCTGCAATTTTTTATGCTATCGCCAATGTGGCTGAGGCTGGAGACAACATCATTGTAGCGAAGCAGGTGTATGGTGGAACGACGACACTGACAGGGCATACCATTAAACGTTTCGGTATCGAGACACGCTATTTTGACGTGACCGACCCTTCCGAGATAGAATCGCTTATCGATGAGAAGAGCAAACTGATCATCTTTGAGAGTTTAACCAACCCGAGTATCGATGTGGCAGATATTGAAGCGATCGTTGCTATTGCGGATAAACACGGTATTTTGACCTGTGTGGACAATACAGTAGCCACACCGGTACTCTGCAAGCCGCTTGCGCATGGGGTCGACCTGACGGTACACTCCACCAGTAAGTACACGACAGGGCAGGGGCTTGCGCTTGGAGGTATTATTGTCGAGCGTAACGATCTGGTAGAGAAGATCAAAGGCAATGACCGTTACTATCACTTTAATGTGCCTGATGCAAGCTATCATGGACTGGTATATTCCGATCTTCCGCTGCCGCTCTTTACGCTTAGAGTACGTTTGGCGTTGCTGCGTGACCTTGGCGGGGCACCGAGTCCGTTCAATTCATGGCTGCATATTCAGGGCTTGGAACACCTTCCTCTGCGTATGAAACAGCATTCCGCTTCGGCATTGGCGATCGCAGAGTTCTTGGAGTCTCATCCAAAGGTGAAAAAAGTCAACTATCCCGGATTGAAAAGTTCTCCGAACCATGCACTTGCACAGAAGTATTTCAAAGAGGGAATGGCAAGCGGACTGCTCTCCTTTGAAGTGGAGAGCAAAGAGGAGGCGCAGCGTATTGCTGATGCAACGGAGATATTCTCTGTGGTCGTTAATATCGGTGACAGTAAATCTATCATCACTCACCCTGCAAGTACGACCCATCAGCAGCTCTCTTCACAAGAGCTCATTGATGCGGGTGTTCCGGGCGGGCTTATCCGTCTGAGTGTCGGATTGGAAGATACGCAGGATCTGATCGATGATCTGAAAAAAGCACTTGGATAGAAGAAATGAAGAGAATATCGGTAGGTTTGGTAGTTGTATTTTTAGGTATGACAACACTACTTCAAGGGCGGGAGGATATTAAAGAGACGTGCCTTGAACTCTCTGTTTCAGAGGTAGAGCTTTCAGAGAGTATCGATTGCTATAAAAGAAAATATGATTCTATCGTAAAAAAGGATAAGACTTTCCTTGATTTTCTTAATCTTCTAAAAGTGGAAAAAAAGATTATTCGAGAGAGTGAAGTACTACTTGAAGATAAGCCTAATCGAAAAGTAAAAGAAAAATTACTCGATCTTTTATTAAGGTTGGATTTGTCCGATCGACGATTTTTTAACGCATTGGAAATGGAGAGAAAAGTCGTTAAAGAATTATATGCATCTGGAAATAAAAAGCAGCCAAAGTATTTACAATCATATTATTTGCAAGAACTATTTCCGAGTATTGAAAGAAAAATAGATACTTTTTTCGATGAGATAGAGCATATATCGACAGAAAATGAGCTTGACACGGTAGAGAAAAAATATCGAACATGCTTGGAGCAGAGTAAGCAAAAAGTCGAAGACGATAATGACATTACATTGGAAATATATAAAAAGAGAGCAAAGCAAGCCAAAGTATTAGATGATTTATCGAAAGACACTTTGTCGGATGTGATGTTGTCACTCTATTTAGAAGATAAAGATGGGAATATCAAGTTGATCAAGATAAAAAAGTATTATATAGAACTACGAGAGAAAAAAGATATGCTTGTTAAACGTTTGTCCATGCAATAGTGATAACCTATAGGTGTTATTATCTCAATTAATGTTTTATTATGCATCATATTTTAAGTAGAGTACTGCTCTAAAATCATCGATTGATAATGAGTTAATTTGATGAATAGATATATTTTAAAAATGACCTTTGAAAACTAGAACAAGGAGGTAGGTTAGAGAATGTTAAAAAAAGTTTTTAAAATTATAGGGTTTTTTTTCCTGTTTATTTTATTGGTAATAGGATATGAAATGGGTTCCATAGTATATCAAGGATCACAAGAGCAAAAGAATATTCAAGAATACAAACATTCTTTTCAAAAAATATGTAGACAAACATCGAGTGTCTCAGATGTTATGAAAAAGATGCAACATCTTTCCGATGTATTGGAAGAGCAACATATTGCAATTGACGATGAGGGACAATTGCATCTGAGAATAGATGTTGTGCAAAACAAAGATGAGACGATATATACGTTTGTAGATATTGCATACTATACTGCTGGATTAACAAAAGAGGACTATTGGAAACTTGATAAATGTGTCGTCTCGAAAAAAGAGAAGTTTTTTTTACCTGCATTGGATGAAAACTCAAGTAATATAGAGCTTATCAAAAAAACTTTGAAACAATTTCCTACCTTGAAACCTTTAGGGGAAAAATATCGAAAGATGAAAGAAATTGTCCTTATAGCGGTTGCAAATAATGGTTTGGCTTTGCAGTATGTGGATGATTCTTTAAAAAAAGATAAAGAAGTAGTTTTGGCGGCGATTAAACAAAATATAGGAGCTTTAAAGTATGTGGATGACTCCATAAAAAAAGACAAAGAAATAAATGAAACTATCACTATTTTGTCAGCATCGAAGTATAATTATAAAAAATCTAAAGTAGAAAAAAATATAAAAATTAGTGATAAATCCCTTGTACTTCAAGCTGTAAAGAAAAGTGGTCTTGCTTTGGAATATGCGGATGATTCTTTAAAAAAAGATAGAGAAGTAGTTCTTGCGGCAATTCGACGAAATGCTGAAGCTTTGCAATATGCAGATGCATCTTTGAAAAAAGACAGAGAAATTGTTTTGGAATCAGTTAGAAAAAAAGGCTATATGTTAAAGTATGCAGATAGCTCACTAAGAAAAGATAAAGAGGTTGTAATAACGGCTGTTTCTCAAAATGCTTGGGCTTTGAAATATGCGGATGATTCTTTAAAAAAAGATAGAGAAGTAGTTCTTGCGGCAATTCAACAAAACGCTAAGGCTTTGCAGTATGCAGACGCATCTTTGAAAAAAGACAGAGAAATTGTTTTGGAATCAGTTAGAAAAAAAGGCTATATATTAAAGTACGCAGATAGCTCACTAAGAAAAGATAAGGAAGTTGTTCTTGCAGCGGTGGAAAATTATGGAGATGCATTAGAATATGCAGATACTTCATTGAAAAATGACAGAGAAATAGTTCTCGAAGCGGTGAAGAATGATAAATATGCGTTAGAATATGCAGGTGATATATTGAAAAAGGATCAAGATTTCCTTTTAACTGTCAGTAAGCAAAAACAAAAATATAATAATCAAAATATAAATAAGTACCATATTCCCAAACAGATTTTTAAAAAAGCAATTGAAATAGATTTGATAAAAAAAGGCTTTAAAATTGATGGGGATATTCTGAAAAACAGAGAAGCTATGTTGTATGCTGTCAAGATAAGTGGTTTGAATTTAGCATCTGTAGATGAGTCCTTGAAAAAAGACAAAGAAATCGTTTTGGCAGCTGTAAAAAATGATGGACGTGCATTAGAATATGCAGATGACTCCTTGAAGAAAGATAGAGATATAGTACTTGCTGCAGTGCAACAGACCAATATAGCTTTAGTTTATGCGGATGAATCTTTAAAAAGTGATCAAGATATTTTGGCAATTATTAACGAAACAGATAATAGCAAGAAACAAACTTCAGAAAATGGAATAGAAGATAAAAAGAGTGATAAAAAAGGTTCTCAGGTATCTGAAAAAGAAAGGATATTCGAGCAAATCAACCTCAATAGTTTTTTTCATCCTGAAGATGAACCTAAAGGATTGTATATTGTAAATGTTCAAATTGATAATAAGTCAAAAACATATAGACTTTATTGTCCTAAAAAAATGGTTAGAGATATTAGTAATAATATATATGGAGAAACAAGGAATATTGAAGATGAAGACAATCAAGTTTTTTTTGGAAAGGAGGTATTAAGAAAAATATATGAGAAAGTCTGTGACAAGAGAGATGGAAACCTTCAAACAAATACTCAAAAGAACATTGCCATTGTACAAGGATTGGATTCACAAGGAGATGGGTTTTTAGCGATCAGAGATACTCCGAATGGTCATTTGATAGGAAAACTCTATAACGGCGATAGCGTTATCGTACTGGCTAAAGAAGGAAGATGGTATAAAGTTAAACGTATTTTGGACGGATTGATCGGATGGTCGTATGGTCGTTGGATTAAAAAGGTCAGTAAAAATATGCAGAAAGAAGAAAAAAGTATCGGTATTATACAAGGATTGGATCCACAAGGAGATGGGTTTTTAGCGATTAGAGACAAACCTAAAGGAAGACTTTTGGGCAAGCTATACAACGCCGATAGAGTCATTATTTTAGATAGAAAAGGTAAATGGTATAAAATAAAGAGGATCTCAGACGGCTTGATAGGATGGTCATACTATAAATGGATCAAAAAAAGAGATAATTTTTCTTCTAAGGAGATTAAGAATCAAAATGTTCGGCTAAAAAAACCAGGGTTGTCTTATAATCCTTATGATAAATATCATTCGTATCATATTTTATTGAGAACAAAAGAAAAAGCCCTGAAGTTGTTGGATATTTTACGGTATAGTCAAGATAGAAAAAAAACTTTTATTCAATTGGCGAAAAAATATTCAAATGGTCCAAGTGCAGGAAAAGGAGGGAATTTGGGATGGGCGAGGAAAGGACAATTTGTTCCAAATTTTGAAAAGGCTATTTTCCTTCTTAATGATAATGAGATTCTTGATGAACCTATAAGAACACAATTTGGGTGGCATATTGTATTTTTAGTAAGGGGGATCTATATGTGATCCACCCATTCAAACCATAAGATCTTTTCCTTCTCGCACCTAAGCCCAATTTCGATAAAATACAGCAAATCATTATCCCATCATAAAAGCCGTATATGAAACTAGAAACCAAAACAGCCCATTTTAGCTCTCCGCTTTACCTTGAGAGCGGACGTATTCTCGAACCCTATGAGATTGCCTATGAGACGTATGGGGAGCTCAATGAGGATAGATCCAACGTGATATTGGTCTGCCATGCACTCAGTGGTTCTCATCATGCAGCGGGTTTCTATGAAGGCGACAGAAAGCCGGGCTGGTGGGATGGGCTTATCGGTGATGGAAAAGCGATCGATACGACAAAATACTTTGTCATCTGTACCAATGTTATCGGCTCATGTTTTGGCAGTACCGGACCAATGAGTGAAAGTTATCCGTCACTGGAGCCGTATCGTCTGAAATTCCCGGTTGTGACCATCAAAGATATGATCCGTGCACAGATGCATCTGCTCTCTGAACTTGGCATCTATCATGTCAAGGCAGTTGTCGGTGGTTCTATGGGTGGTATGCAGGCGTTGCAGTTTGCTGTAGACTATCCTAATTTTGCCGATGATATCATCTCTCTTGCAGCCACCTATGCGACCCGTCCATGGACGATCGCTTTCAACAAGGTGGCAGTCGAGGCGATCCGGCGTGACCCGCGTTTTAAACACGGGAACTATGAGAAGGATGCGTTTAAAGAGGAGGGGCTTGACGGACTTGCCATTGGGCGTATTGCCGGGCATATCTCCTATCTTTCACCTGAGTCGATGGATGAAAAGTTCGGACGTAACTATGTCAGTAATGACGGGCTGTTCGAACTCTTTGGACGCTACGAAGTAGAGCGTTATATGGAATACAATACCAACAACTTTGCCCGTATATTCGATCCGCTCTCTTACCTTTATATTGTCAAAGCGATCAATACGTTCAATCTGAGCCGTGGATATGATTCTCTGCATGATGCGATCAGCCGTATCAAGGCAAGAGTACATCTGATCAGTTTCTCTTCGGATTACCTGTTTTTCCCCTCCGAGATGGAACACATTGCACGTATGTTGAAACGTAACGGGCAGGAGTATACCTATCTGGAAGTAGACAGCAACTATGGACATGATGCTTTCCTTGTGGAGATCGATAAGTTTGATCAACACATTAGGGGTGTTTTGAATTAGGAATTAGGAATTAGGAATTATGGTATGCTTTCTTTTAGAAAGCTAAAATTAATGGAATCGGGACTTTAGTCCCGTCTTATGGGAGCAGTAATGAAAACCGAAACATTTGAAGAGAAGCTGGCGTACTCCAAAGAGCTGCTTGAAAAACTGATGGATCCGGAGATCACGCTGGAAGAGTCTGTTAAGCTTTATGAAGAAGGGCTTAAGAATATCAAAGAGGCGCAGAAGCTTATAGAAGAGGCGAAAATGAAGGTCTCTGTGATCGATCAGCAAAACCAGCATCTTGAAGCGGGTGAGTGATGGCAAAAAAGTTAGTTGTTGCCGCATTACAGCTGCCGACACTGGGAATGAATGCAACCCGTCTGGAGTTTTATCTTAAAAAGGCAACAGAGCGCGGAGCACAGGTCATGTTGCTTGGTGAATATGTACTTAACCATTTCTTCAAAGAGCTGGCTACGATGTCAAAAAGTATGGTCAAAGCACAGACCAAAAAGCATCTTGAACTCCTCAAAGAGCTTGCAGTCAAATATGATATGGTATTTGTCGCTCCCATTGTGCTTGCCAAGAAGGACGGCTACTACAAGACCATAGTCAAAGTCACCCCTAAAAATACACGCTATTATGAGCAGCAGATCCTTTTGCCCTATGAGCACTGGAATGAAAAGGCATTTTTTTCCAACAAGATCAAACCTCTCAAAGATCCCATGGTTTTTAAACTCAAGGGTTTCAAGATCATGGTGATGGCAGGTTTTGAGATGCATTTCGATCCGTTTTGGCAGAAAGTGATGGAGAAGAAGATAGACCTTGTACTTCTCCCGACTGCTTCGACTTTCGGTTCGCATAACCGCTGGCGTGAGATCATCAAGACCAAAGCGTTTTTGCACGGCTGCTTCATTCTGCGTGCCAACCGCTTGGGTGAGTATGTGGACAAAGAGGTCAAGTGGCGTTTTTACGGTGATACCATGCTTGTCTCTCCTGAAGGTGAAGTGGAGATGATGCTGGAAGATAAGGAGTCGATGCTTGTCGAGGTGATCGACAAGAAAGAGGTGACAGAACACCGTAAAGTGTGGCAGTTTGAAAAAGCACTGAGAGAGCATCAGATATGACTCCTGAAGCATATTTTACCCGTCAGATTCAGCTGTGGGGTGAGGCAACCCAGAAGTCGCTGGAGAAGAAGAAGATCGCCATCATCGGTTCGGGCGGGCTTGGTTCAACACTTTCCATGGCACTGGGTACATCGGGAATAGGGGAGATCCATCTGGTTGATTTCGATACGGTATCCAACCACAACATCCATCGCCAGATCGCCTTTACGCTTGAAGATGAGGGGCAGAACAAAGCGAAGATGACCGCCAAACTTTTGGAGCGAAAGAACCCTTTTGTCAAAGCGCTTGCTTTTGATATGCCTTTTGAAGATTTTAAAGAGATGGGGAACCGTTATGATCTCATTTTGGATGCAACAGATAACCTGCCTGTACGCGGGGAGATAGACGCGTATGCCAAAGAGACCGGGACACCGTGGATCTACGCTTCTGTGGAGGAGTTCAACGGGCAGGTCTGTTTTTTTGACGAAGCCAGTTTTCAAGTTTTTAATATCTCCGATCATAAACCCGGAGGTATTGCTGCACCGATCGTCATGCACATAGGTTCGCTTCAGGCAAATCTGGCTCTGCGCTATCTGACAGGACTCTCAGTGGTCAAAGACAAACTCTACTACCTGTACTTCAATGAAGAGGGTGAACTTGTTACACAAAAGTTCGGGATGCCAAAATCCTGATAAACGTTTTGCCCTTTTTTCCTCAACCTTAACACAAACTTAACACTACTATTTTATGATTCCATACTCACATAGGGAAAGGAATCTACCATGAATAAAAAAAACATCTACCTCTCTTTGCTTTGTGCATCACTGTTGCAGGCAGAAGAGATCATAAACCTTGAAGAGATGACGGTAACGGCGAACAGAATTGAGGAGTCGATTACTGCTCAGCCGTTGAGCATTTCCAAAAAAGATGCAAAAGAGATTGAACTTGATCAGGTTGTTTTTCAAAAAGACCTGCTCAACTCACTCTCCAATGTACTTGTTACTCAGACCACATCTGGTATCGGGCATATGATCTCGGTACGTACACCAATCTCGACACAGCCGTATTTTCTCTATCTGCAAGATGGTATCCCGGTACAGTCATCAGGATTTTTCAACCATAATGCACTTGCCTATACCAATTTTGAATCTGCCAATGATGTTGAAGTGCTTAAAGGTGCCGGTACGGCACTGTACGGGTCGGATGCTGTTTCTGCTGTAATCAATGTCGGTTCGGACAAGCCTGACGGTACCAAAGAGAGTTTGGTAAGGGTTAACGGAGGAAGTTACGGATATAAGCGTGCGTTTGCAAAGAACTCCGGAACGATTGGTGAATCGACCAATTACAATATTTCAGCAGGATACACAGATAATGATGGCTACCGTGACCACTCCTCATATACAAGAGCAGAGATCAATGCAAAGTTTTTAACGGTTCTCGATGAAGAAAATACGATCGAAACAGCGATCAACTACAGCAACTCAGATGCTGAGCAGACAGGAACTCTGACGAAAGAGGAGATGTATAATGATCCGACATCAGTAGGGAATATTAAAAACAAACTGGACAAAGTTGATCCTCAAAGAAAATTTGATTTTGCCAGACTCAGTCTTACGTGGGACAACTACAGTTATGAAAACCTTGATATTAGTACGATCTTCTATCTGAGAGATACACGAAACCGATATACAGCAACATGGGAAAATAACTTGCCAAGCAATGATAGTGAGCAAAAGAGTGCGGGTATCATGCATAAAACAACACAAAAAGCTTCCTGGGGAACCAATGTTTTCGGTTTGGACATGGAATATACGCAGGGAACACTGCAATATATGCAGTCTTTTGATTATGTACCGTCAGGATGGGGGACGAAAGTTGATCAGGGGCTGATCTATGATTATGATGTAGATTATGTGGCACTTGCACCATATTTCCAAACCAACATCCCGTTGGGAGAGTATGTTGAGGTGGAAGCGGGACTGCGTTATGATTATAACAGTTTTGATTATACGAACAATACGGAGAGTGGGCAGTATGGTAAGTCGAGCTACTACAGACCGGCTGACCGTACGGACAGCTTCAACCACTTCAGCCCCAAACTGGCACTCTCCTTCCATCCAAGCAAGCAGCAGGAGTTCTATCTCAGATATGCCAACGGCTTCAGGATCCCATCTGCAACCAGACTCTATTCCCAAAAAACAGGTACAACAGTTAACGGTCTCGATGCAGAAACATCCAATACATATGAAATCGGGTATAAGCAGATCTTTGAAAAAGCGTCGATCGAGTTGATCGGCTACTATATGGATATAGATGATACGATCATCAGAAGAGAAGACAGTAACGGAGACAGATATTATGAGAATGGCGGCAAGTCCATCCATAAAGGGGTTGAGCTTACCTATAAGCAGGAATTGGGTGAGATATTTGCTCTGGTTGTGGCAGGTAGCTACTCCAAGAGTAACTACGACAACGATCCTGTCTATGGTGATAATGAGATGGCATCAGCACCGAACTATAAAGGAAATTTCAGACTCTTCTTTACGCCGAACAGCCAGCTTCATGTGATGGCCGAAGCGCAGTATGTCGGTTCATACTATATGGATGACAAGAATACCTATGAGTGTGGGGGACATACGATTTTGAATCTAAAAGCAGATTATGCCATGGGGAAACACTGGAAGTTCTTTGCCAAAGCGGACAATATTACCGATAAGGTTTATGCGGAAAAAGCAGATTTTGCTTACGGAAAAGAGAAATATACACCGGGACTGCCTCAAATGTTCTATGCAGGCATTGAGTACAAGTTTTAATGTTTAGACTGCGTAAATTGCACAAATATGCCGGAGTTCTCTCCGGTATTATACTTATTCTTCTTTCTGTGACCGGGTTTTTCCTGAACCATGATAACTGGAAATTTCTCTATACCAGTACGATCTCCAATACATACTTGCCGAAAACAACGATACAGCATGATAAAAGACTCTTTAACAGCTACCTTGTTGATATAAAAGAAAATTGTGAGATCGCAGCAGGATTTCGCGGCATTTTTGTACGCAGGGAAGGTGAAGTCTATGTAAAAGTTTTGGATATACCGGTATATCAGCTTATTATGGAGCAGGGAGTCTATTTTGCCGCAACGACAGAAGGCATATGGCAATCGAATGATAATGGTATGCACTGGTATCTGTTTGCTCTTCCCGATAAGGTTATTACATCGATCAGTGTCGATAAGGATAAACTGCTTGCTGTTCTTGAAAAAAAGAGACTGGTTTTTTTAGACAGTGCTGGAAATATCATACAAAAAGGTCAGATTCTTATTGACAAGAAGGATCTCTTCTTTGATATTCCCCTTTCGCGTTTTGTGCGTGATGTTCATTACGGACGTGGGCTTTTTGATGATGGTTTGTCTCTGTTATTGAATGATTTTGCAGCAATATGGTTGACACTGTTAGCGGTGACAGGGTATCTTCTCTGGTATTATATCCGCCGTATCAAAATTAAAAAACACTATAAAAATGCTATTCGCTTCTTGTTGAAACTGCATGCTAGTTCATGGGTCATGCCTGCTGTGCTTCCTCTGATATTGTTGGCATTGACAGGAATTTTACTTGATCATTCGAATTTTTTTGCTTCCTTTATGAAGCGTACAATTATCCCTGCACACTATCTTCCTCCGGTCTATCATACACTTAAAGAAGATATCTGGTCAGTTGATTATCAAAACGGTGTGTATCGGATCGGAAATCGTTATGGTGTGTATAGAAGCAAGGATATGCGTCACTGGCAAATGGAGAATAAAGGATTTGCTTACCGTATGATGCATCAAAACGGCAGACTTTATGTGAGTGGTATGGGAGCACCAAACAGAATCTATGAGAAGGGTCATTGGCAGATACTTGCCAATACACCGCATATGTTCAAAAGTGTCAATGTTGTGGAAGGGAAAGCTGTCTTCTTCTCTTCTCATCTAGAGAGCAGTGATTTGCCGAAACTCAAAAGTACAGCACTTTATACACTGCTCTTTAGCATTCATGACGGAAGCTTTTTTGCTTCCTGGTGGGTCTTTGTGAACGATATTGCCTCCATTCTTTTGCTGTTACTTCTTTTTACAGGATTGAAATTGTGGTACAAAAGGTATCGTCAGCGTTTTCCTTCCAATAAATCTTAATGGTAATCTGTGTAGAATATATGCAGCAAAAAAAGGAGATGGTATGAAGTTAAAACTACTGTTGAGTGTTACAGCAGCACTTTTTCTATTGGGATGTACTCAGGAGACACAAAACTCCCTTAGCCGTTCACTGCAGAACTGGACAGGAACTAATGGTGTTCTCGATGTCTATGCAGGAGATAAACTGGTGCATCGATTTATCAAGATCGACAAACTCTCGACAGCATATGGAACGAATGATGGTAAATTAAGACCTTACCGATATGGATACGGTATTGATGATCTGAATTTCAACTGGAAACAGGATCCGGGTGAGAAGAAGGTCTACTTTGAATTTTCAGACTACTCCACCTCCTACATCTTCTATGAAAGAAATACAAAGTAAAGGATAATAGATATGATGAGACAAATTTCAACCAATGAAGCACCGCAGGCAATAGGACCTTACTCACAGGCGATCGTAGCAAACGGATTGGTATATACATCCGGACAGATCGCACTGATGCCTGATGGTAAAATGGAAGACAGAGGAATCGAGTATCAGACAAAGCAGGTACTTAAAAATCTCTATTATGTACTCAGAGCTGCTGATTCAAGCTTTAATCATGTGATCAAAACAACGATCTATTTGGCAGATATGGATGATTTTTCCAAGGTTAACGAGATCTATGAGCACTATTTCGGTGAGCATAAGCCTGCACGCAGTACCGTAGCGGTCAAAACCCTTCCGAAAAATGCACTTGTAGAGATAGAGTGTATTGCATTTGCAGACCAAGATGTCGATTTTGGCTAAAGTGACGTACTTTAAAAAAATATTAAACATTGATTGGGTATAATCACGAACTTTTTTAAAATACACAGATAGTAAAGGGTTTGCAATGTACGCAATCATTAAAGCAAGTGGCCAACAATTCAAGGTGCAAGAGGGTGATATCATCTGTTTTGACAACATGGGTCTTGAGCCAAAAGCAGCAGTAGAGTTCAAAGAAGTTCTTGCTGTAGACAACGGAGAACTGACAGTAGGTACACCTTTCGTAGAGGGTGCAGTTGTCAAAGGTGAGGTGATCAACGAAGGTAGAGACAAAAAAGTGATCATCTACAAGAAAAGAAGAAGAAAAGATTCTAAGCTCAAAAGAGGTTTCAGAAGAGACTATACCAGAGTTAGAATTACTAAAATCGCATAATATAAGGAGATAGCATGGCACACAAGAAAGGTCAAGGGTCAACCCAGAATAACCGTGATTCAGCTGGACGTCGTTTAGGTGTTAAAAAATTTGGTGGTGAAGCAGTTATCCCTGGTAACATTATCATCAGACAAAGAGGAACAAAAGTGAAGCCTGGTAACGGTGTTG
>Ga0256828_1001374_pt1 | contig 15196 bp, 10 predicted proteins | sample CV88metaG_FD_185993 | JGI IMG/M metagenome (GOLD analysis project Ga0256828, IMG submission 185993) | Hydrothermal vent microbial communities from East Pacific Rise, Pacific Ocean - CV88 | ecosystem: Environmental > Aquatic > Marine > Hydrothermal vents | place: Pacific Ocean: East Pacific Rise...
ATTGATTATAAAACTACAAAAGAAAAATTACCTTCTCATAATAGCCAAGTAAATTTTTATAAAAAAGCTATTTCAAATATTACAAATTGCTCTTATATTTTGGGATATGTAGTTTATTTAAAGGAAGATAATATTGAATTTGTTGAAGTAAAATAATTTTTTATTAAGCATTTACTTTAACATCAATATTTGTAGATATAAATAGCTCTTGTTCTTTATACCATTTTGTAGTATCAATTTTAGGAAAGGCTTCTTTCATTATAAGTAGTGGTTCGTTATTCCAATCTTCAGAGGTATTTGCAATATCCCAGTTACATTCTTTTAGTACATAAGAAAATATTTGATTTACCATACCATATATTTTATCTGTGTCATTATTTTTTTCATCGTGTTGTATTGATTTTACGACATTTTTTCGTAAATCTCTAGGGTAAGTATCTTTTAGTGTTTGTATTAGTTCTTGTTTATTCATAATAATATTATATCAAAATCTTATGAATAATGATTTAAAGAGTAGTTATAAAAGGAGAAAATACTCCTTTTATAAATTATAATTTCTTATAATGCGTCGTTGTTAGTTTCACCAGTTCTTATTCTGATTACACTTTCAACATCAGAAACGAATATTTTACCATCTCCAATTTTTCCAGTTTTAGCACTTGCAATAATAACATCAGTTACATTTTGTACATTTTCTTTGCTAACAACCATGTCAATTTTAATTTTAGGAATAAAATCAACAACATATTCAGCCCCTCTGTATAGTTCAGAGTGACCTTGTTGTCTTCCATATCCTTTTACATCAGATACAGTCATACCTGTGATACCAATTTCAGTTAATGCTTCTTTTACATCTTCTAATTTAAATGGTTTAATAATTACTTCAATTCTTTTCATATTATATTCCTTATGTTAATTCTATAGGTTAAGTGCTTTTTCACCGTGGATTGATTCATCAAGTCCAACAGATTCTTCTTCTTCATCAACTCTACCACCACCTGTTAATAATGATGCAATATAGTAAACAACTACTGTACCAACAAGAGTAAATAATCCAACAATTACAACTGATTCAAGTTGAACCATAAATTGTCCCATTCTATCACCAGATTCTTTTAATGGTCCATCCCATAATAAATCGTTATCTTTTACAGCTAAGAATGCAACAGCTAATGCTCCCCATAGACCAGCAATAAAGTGAATACCAAATGCATCTAAAGAATCATCATATCCAAGTTTTTTCTTAAGTGTAACAACACCAAAGAATGCAACAAGTGAACCAACAGCACCAATAATAATAGAACCACTTACATCAACAAATCCTGCTGCTGGAGTAATAGCTACAAGTCCTGCAACAATACCAGAAACTGCACCTAATAGTGTAGCTTTTTTGTAAATAACATATTCTAATAACATCCAAACAATAGCTGCAACTGAAGGAGCTAAAGCAGTAGTTAAGAATGCTAAACCAGCAATAGCGTTTGCACCAAATGCAGATCCACCATTAAATCCGAACCAACCAAACCATAGTAAAGCAGCACCAAGAGCTGTAAGCATAATACTCATAGGTTTCATAGCAGTTTTATTAAGTCCAGATCTTTTACCAATTAATATTGCTAAAACAAGACCAGCTAAACCACCATTCATATGTACAACAGTACCACCAGCAAAGTCTAAAGCACCAGCATCAAATAAAAGAGCTCCATCTCCACCCCATACCATATGTGTAACAGGAGCATAAACACCAATTACCCAGATAAATACAAATACTAACCATGTTGAAAATTTCATTCTTTCAATAACAGAACCAGAAGCAATTGCAACAGTAATAGCAGCAAATGTACCTTGGAATACAACAAATACATAAGTAGGGTAAGTACCACTTAAATCTGTCCATTTAATTCCATTTAAGAATAAGTTGTTAAATCCACCCATTACAGTTTGCATAGAAGCAGAATCATTTGTTCCAAATGCAATTGAGTAACCAGCAACAATCCATGCAACAAATGCAACAACAAATGCTCCAACTACCATTGCGTATGTGTTAAGAACATTTTTACTTCTTGTCATACCACCGTAAAATAATGCAAGTCCTGCTGGAGTCATTAATAATACTACTGCTGTTGATACCATCATCCATGCAGTATCACCTGTATCTAATGTGTCAGCTCCAAACATAAATGCTGGAGATAATAAAGCTAATAAAAGCCATACTAATTTAGTTTTCATCTAAATTCCTTAATTTTAATTAATTTTTATTTGTCAATTACAAATAAATTCGTTGGAAGTATACCATTATAAAAAAGTATTTTATACTATGAGTTGTATATTTTTTATACAAGATAATTATTTATTTATTAGATTTTCTTATTTTAGAGTATGCTTTAAGTATTCTGTTTATATTTTTTGGGATTAAATTTTCACATTTATTTCTAAAAAAAATAGCATATTTAGGACTGTAGCCATTCGTAGTTACAGCTATTTGTAGTTTTTTGTTAGAACTTAATGACATAAAATAAAAATCACATAGTTTTGGATTATTTACAATATTTAATAAAATATTATTCTTTTTTTTATATTTTAAAAGTTTTTTTGTAATCTTATCATTGCCAGTTGCATTTACTATATGAGTATAATTTTTTATATGTTTTAATTTAAACTTTTTTAGTTTAATATTTGAACAATATTCTTCTATTTGATTATTTATTTTTGGTGAGATGATTTTAAATTTTATATTGTTATTACTTAGTGATTTTGCTTTTTGTAGAGCAACATTCCCTCCACCTATTATTAAAAATTTAGGTTTAATTAAAACAATAGGAAATGAAGGAGTATTTTTAGCCATTAGTTATTATAAGATATAATATCTAAAAGTTCAGAAAAAACTAAAGCTCTTTTATCTTGAATATCTAATGTTTTTGATACTAAAGATGATAAATTTTCATCTACATTATCTACCATTTTATTTAAAGGTATTATTTTATCATTTGGATTTTTATTTGTAAGACCTTTGTATTCTTTAAATGCACTATGATTTGTAAGTTTAAAGTATAATTTTCTACCAAGGTTAAATACTTCATATTCTTCTACTTTTGCACAAGGTGTAAGTTCATTTATATTTAAATCAATAGATATATTTTTATATGATAAATAAGCTTTTAATTGTATGAAAAAACCAATATAAGCTTTAGAGTATAATGATAATACTCTATCATGAAAACTTTCAAAAGATTCATTTAATTTTGATAAAGTTTTATATTCAATCATTAGTGCTTTGATATAATCTGAAGCTAAAGGTAATGGTGCATTTTTAATTATACTATAACCCTCTACACCCTCACTTATTAACTTACCACCAAGATAAATATTAACTGCACTTACACTTACTCCATCTACTTTTGCTTTTGCACCTTCAAATCCTATATCTGCAAGTGAGTGTATTCCACAACCTTTAACACATCCTGACCAATACATTCTTATTCTTTGATTTTTTAAAGGTACTTCTTTGTTTAAAAAATTAGCCATATTTATTGCATCGTGTTTATTTTCTATTACTCCAAATGGACAGTGTTCAGTTCCTGCACATGCTAATTGGTGATTAAAGTATGAATTGTTATTTGGAAATTGTACAAAAAACTCTTCTTTAATAATTGCATTATAATCTTTAACTCCTAAAATATATAATGATTGTTCCATATCAAGTCTAAGTTGTCTTGAACCATAAACAGCACTTAATCTACTAGCTTCTATTAGATTTGTACCACTTATCATCCCACTAGGAATTGCTGTATGAACAGCAAGTGTATTATCTCTTAGAGTTACTTTGTCAAAATCTGATTCGAAATAATCAATTTGAGTCATAGTAATCCCACTTGTATCAAAATTGATTTTTGCATATTCTCTTATAGCTTTACTTATTTCATTTATTCCAACTGCATCAATTAAAAACCAAAGTCTATTTTTATTTCTATTATCTTTAAATCCATAAGTTTTAAAAATATATGTAATAGCATCAAATGCTTTTAATACTTCTTCTTCATCTTTTAAGAAAATATCTGCATTTTTGGCTATTTTTCCTACTTTCCCACCAAGATATAAATTATATCCATATACACCATTTTTATTTGCAAGTACAAAACAACAATCATGTACAAAAATATTACATCTATTTACTGTACAACCTGTAATTGCTGTATTAAATTTTCTAGGAATAGTACTAACCCAATCTTTATTAAATAAAAACTTTTCTTGCATTTTTAATATAAGGTGATGAGATGGTAAAATATTATCAAAAGCTAAAGTATCAAAAGGATCCCCCATAATACCTCTTATATTATCTACACCTGTTTGATGTGAATTTATTCCTACTTCTGCTAATTTTTTTAGTATTGTAGGAATATTTTTAATATCTAAGTATCTAAGTTCACATTGACATCTTGTTGTTAAATCAATATAGTCTTGTCCAAACTCTTTTGCACATTCTCCTATTACTTTTGCTTGAACTGCAGTTAAGTGACCTGCTGGAATTCTAAGTTTTAACATAAATTTTTTTGGAGTCTTTTCTCTATAATATATACCAAAACATTTTAAAAAATATGACTTATCAACTTCAGGTATGCTATCAAAACCATTTTGGGCATAGTATTCTAGCTTTTCCCATGATTCAAATACATTTTTAGATTCTTTTATTTTTTCTATTTTATTTAATTTTTTATTTCTTGCATCAAATGCTTTTTGTAAAATTTGCAAAGTATTACTCCAATTTTTATTATGTGCAATTATACAATAGTTGTGTATATAATAGTTATATATGATGTATATTTTTTATACATAAATTAATTTGTCTAATTTATGTAATTTGTAATATAATTATAAATATTACAAATTTATAACATTGGTAGGAATTATGAGTGCAATAGAAGATAAAATATTTTTATTAGAAGAGTGTCAAAAACAGATAAACTTAGGTGTTTGGGAATATAAAAAAGATGAAAATATTTTTACTTTTTCTGATGAACTTATAAAAATATTAGATATTGATACCAATAAAATATATGATTTAGAGATAATAAAAAGTATAGTTATTGAAAATGATCATGAAAAAATAATGAAATTATTTGAAGATGCACTAAATTTTGATAAAAAATTTACAACTACATTTAGACATAAAAGTGATAATAAAATAAAACATTATTCTATATATTGTGATATTAATAATGCAACTAACAATAAAAGATTATATGGATTTATTCAAGATATTACAGAAGAAAAAATCAAAAGTGAAGAACAAGAAAGATTAATAAATATTACAGATGAGCATGTTATTATTTCACAAACTGACTTAAATGGTGTGATAACTTATGCAAGTCAAGCTTTTTGTAATATAAGTGGATATAAAAAAGAAGAATTAATAGGTAATAATCATAATATTTTAAGACATAAAGATATGAAAAATAAAGTATTTAAAAATATGTGGAAAACTATTCAAGAAGGTAAAAAATGGGAAGGAGATGTAAAAAATAAGAAAAAAGATGGTGGCTTTTATTGGGTACATAGTTATGTTTCTCCTATAAAAGATTATAATAATAAAATTATTGGTTACCAATCTTTAAGAGAAGATATCACAGATAAAAAATATATAGAAGAGATATCAATAACAGATGCACTAACAACATTATATAATAGAAGACATTTTAATGAGATGTTAAAAAGAGAAATAAATCATTCAAGAAGAACAAGTGAAAAGCTAGTATTTGTAATGATGGATGTTGATTTCTTCAAAAAGTATAATGATACATATGGGCATCAAAAAGGTGATAAAGTATTACAAAAAGTTTCAAAATCATTATTAAAAACATTTAGAAGATCTCATGATATGGTATTTAGATTAGGTGGAGAAGAATTTGGAATATTGTTTAGTTTAAAAGATGAAACTCATACTTTAAAACTTGTAGAAAAAGCTAGAAAAAATATTGAAAAATTACAAATTGAGCATAAGTTAAATAACCCAAAAGTTATTACAGCATCATTTGGTGTTTTAAAAGTAAAAAATAATCATTGCAATAGTATTGAAGAAGAGATGGAATTAATCTATCATATGGCAGATAAGCTTTTATATAAGGCAAAGAAAAAAGGTAGAAATAGAGTAGAAATAAAATAAAATTCTTTTTTTTTATGTAATTTTTTATATAGTTTTAAAAAACTTATAAGGCTAACTTATGGATAATAAAAAATTATTTAAAATATTTTTATTTTTAATAATACCAATCCTATTATTATCAACAATAAAAATTAATAATAATTCACCTATTAATAAAAAAAACTTTTCAATATTTACAAATTCACTAGATAAAATGACAGGGTATTATGTATATTGTCCACCTATAAATCCAGTTGCATATATACTTGAAGAAAGAATACCAAAAACTTTAGAAAAAATTATATACAAACCTTGGAAAAAAACTCTTTTTCCTGATAGATTTAAAAAGATAGATAATATTAAAGTATTAATAAAAATATGGGCTTATAGAAGTATATATAATTATCAAGTTTTTAAACAATATGAAGCTTCAAAAGATGGGGCATTAAAAGATTTGGAAGAATACTATATAAAAGAATATAATACTGATATAAAAACTGCAAAAGAATATGCACTTTATTCATTTAATGATATTTTATCATCACATTTTAATGTAAATAGATACTCAACAGATTCAAGACCATATGATAAATTAAGAAAATATTTATTACAAAATAAACCTATAAGAGATATTGCACCATTACTTGTAGGTAAATGGCAAAATCCAAAAGAACTATCTTACGAAAATGAAGATACTGAACCTATGATATTTTATAGTATATATTCTACTAAATTATTACAATATTTAATTAATAAAGGTGCAAATATAAATGATACAAATAGTTTTGGTAAAACAGCCTTAATGTACACAGTTCAATACAATTTATATGATAGTGCAAAATTATTATTAGCTAATAATATTAATATAAATAAAGCTACATTTCATTTGGAAGATTCTTGTGAAAATAGTATAACAACTCATAAAGTAACTGCATTACATTATGCAGTTAGATATGCAGACTTTAAATTAGTAAAATTATTACTTCAAAATGGAGCAGATAAAAATCTAAAAGATTCAAATAATAAGAGTGCATTTGATTATATAAATATATATTCAAAAGAAAATAAAAATTTAACTAAAAATGATATTGAAAAATTAAAAATATTATTAAAACCAATTTCAAAAAAAGAGTATAAAAAAAGAGCAAAACAAAATTATAATAAAGCTTTAGAATATTTTAAAAATAAACAATACTATAAGTCAGCATATTTTTATGAACAATGTTTAAAATATGATCAAAATTATACACAAGCAATAAGTGATTTATCTGTAGTTTATTATAAAATTGGTAATTTACAAAAAGCAAAAAAACTAGCATATGAATGTTTAAGCAATAAAAAAACAACTATTAATCAAGAAGCTTCATCATTGTATAATATTGGATTAATTTGTCTAAATAAAAATAAAATTGATTGTAGAGATTCTTCACTAGAATATTTTGTAAAAGCATATAAATTAAAACCATCAAATGCTAGAGCAAAACAGATTTTAAAAAATATCAATTTGAATTATGCTAAAAAATTCTCTACGAATAGTAAGTATATAACAACAAAAGATAATCAATTTAAAATGCTTGGAATTTATGGAACTATTTATTTAATTAGTAAAAATAAATTAGATGATAATGTTACTATTTATTCAAGATTAGCACCAGATACTTTTTCAAGTTCATCATTTTATGAAAAAATAGTATTAAAATATAAAAAAGAAAAATATTATTTATATCTTTTTGCTACAGATGCACCTTGGCCAAATCAACATACAAAAATATGCTTTGATAAAAATCAAAAAAATTGCAAAGCTTTATCTATAAAATAGAATTTTAAATTCTATTTTATATTTTTGCTTGTGTAGTTTGAGTAGTTTTTATTTTTACTTCTTCATATATTTTAGTAGTTTGTAATTCAATTTGACCAGCTACTTGTTCTTCTTTAAACTTAATACCCTCTGGACATTTATCACTATATATATTTACAGCACATTGTTTGAAATTTGGTTCAAATGATTTTGGATCAAAATCAGGAATTGTAAGATTATTGATTAGTTGTTCACTATAGTGAAATGGTACAAAAATATCTCCAGGTCGTACTACTTCAGTTATTTTAACTATAAGTTCTTCAACTGAACCTCTTTTATTTCCTATTTTTATTCTATCTCCACTTTTTACTTGTAGTTCAGCAGCATCTTTTGGATTTATTTCTACCCATGCTTCAGGAGCTAAATCATTTAAGATTGCTATTGATTTAGTTTTTGTTCTTGTATGCCATTGTTCAACAGTACGACCAGTGTTTAGATTTAGTGGAAAATCTTTATTACAAGATTCACTAAGTGGTTGCCAGTCAACTGGTAAAAGTTTTGCTTTACCATCATTGGTTTTACATTGCATACCTTTTGTATAAAGTCTTTTTTTACCTTCTGGATATTTTTCATTACATGGCCATTGAATACCACCTAATTTTTCAATAAGTTTATAACTCATACCACTATAATCACATAATTGACCAGCACTTACAGCTTTGATTTCATTAAATATATCTTCACTAGTTTTAAAATGCTCAAAAAGAAGTTCATATTTACCAGGAAAATATTTAGAAAATTCTATTACAATATTTGCATCACTTTTTGTATCACCTAAAGGCTCAACAGCTTTTTTTGCATAGTTACATCTTCTTTCACTATTTGTGTAAGTTCCTTCTTTTTCACTCCATGTAGCAGCAGAAAATATTACATCTGCTACTTGGGCAGTTTCACTCATAAAGGCATCTTGTACTACAAGAAGTTCAAGCTTATCAAATGCTTTTTTTAGTTTATTTTGATCTGGAAAAGATACTAGTGGATTAGTTGCTGTTATCCAAAGTGCTTTTATTTCATCATTTAGTATTGCATCTATTATTTGAGGATAAGAGTAACCTCTTTTTTTAGGTACAAGATCAACAGGAACATTTACTATATTTGCAAAATCAATTCTATCTTGAATATTTGCAAAGTTTCTATATCCAGGAATAGAAGATGTAAATCCAAACTCTCTAGTACCCATTGCATTACATTGACCTGTAATACTAAAAGGACTTGCTCCTTTTCTTCCAAGGTTCCCAGTAATAAGTGCTAAATTACATATTGCACTTACTGTATCTGTTCCTATACTACTTTGATTTACTCCCATAGTCCATGCACTAAGTACTGCACTAGAACTAGCATATATTTTTGCTAATTCATACAACTCTTTTACTTCAAGACCTGTAATAATAGCTACTTCTTGAGGTGGATAGTTTTTCATAATATTTTTTCTAAATTCTTTATATCCACTTGTTCTTTCATCTATAAACTTTTTATCTTCCCACCCTTGTTCAAGGATAATATAACATAGTCCATTCATAAGTGCTAAATCACTTCTTGGATTTAATGGTACAAATTTATCAGCCATATTTGCTGTTTTACTATGTCTTGGATCAACTACTATTATGTATGGTTTTTTACCAGTAGTAGCTTTATTTTTTGCGATATGAAGTTTAAGTATAGGGTGGTTATCTGCAATATTTGCCCCTATTAGCATAATTACATCTGCATGACTAAAGTCTTCATAACTTGCAGGTGGTCCATCACTTCCAAATGTTTGTTTATATCCCATAACAGCACTTGCCATACAAAGTGTTGTATTTCCATCATAGTTTGAGCTTTCAAGTCCTAGTTGCATAAATTTACCTAAAGTATAAAAATCTTCAGTTAAAAATTGTCCTGTAGATATACAAGCTACTGCACCTTTTCCATGTTTTTCTTGAATAGCTTTAAATTTATCACTAGTATGAGTAAATACTTCATCCCATGATGCTTTTTGTAAAGTACCATTCTTTCTAATCATTGGTGTACTTATTCTATTATCACTTGTAACCATTTCATGTTCACTTAATCCTTTTGGACAAAGTGTTCCTTTACTTACAAAATGATCAGGATCACCCTTAGTTCTTACTGGTTTTCCATCTTTTACACCGATATAAAGACCACAACCAACACCACAATATCCACAAGTAGATTTTACCCATTTATCAGGTGCATTATTTTTAGCTATTGTTCCAAATTTAGCATCTTTTGTATATGAGTATTTATCTTCTTTTATATCATTGTTTGTTAATTTTTTAAATAAACTTTTAAACATTAATGTGATCCTTCTTTATAATCTCTTCCTCTTTGGTTTCCTGCAAAGAAATTTCCAGCTAATCCTAATGGTACAACTGTAACAAAAAATAAATATCTACCTATTAATTCACTAATTGTTGAACCAATTAACGAGATAGCTAAAATAATACTTGCTATATTAATATTTCCATTTGCTAAAAAGATACTTGCCATCAATGGAGCTGCAATACCAAATCCAACAAGAGTATTAAATCTTATTTTTAGATGTGATTTAAAATTATTTTCAAGTAAAGTTTTTGTTTTATTTAGTTGATAGTAATTTTTTTCATCTTCTTTTAAATATTTATAAAATACTTTTTCTTCAAATATTACAAGGACTTGATAAGCAGCACCTAATAAAACTAAACTAACAATACTCATAGCACTAGATGCATAACCTTGTATTGATAATACTAATGCTACTAATATAAGACCTAAATAACCACTAGCTAAAAATCTTTTTGTAGTTGATTCTCTATCCCAAGAAGGTCTTGCTTTTATTCTATATATCATAGACTGTGCATATATTCCATATACTCCACTAGTAAGTGATAGTAAAATTAACATAGTATTAATAGCTTGAATATCAAAGAAATAACAAGTAATTACAGCTATAGTAGAACCTGCATATATTGCTAAGGCTAATGCTTCTTTACTCAACCAAGAGTTTTTCCAGTTTTTCATAGCTTTATATGCCATTTGTGGTCTTCCTAGATGAAGTGCAGATAGAGGTAAACCTATAAGAGCAGGAATTATTACAAATGCAGCAAGTATATAGTTTGCACTTGCAAGATTAGTAAATCCAAACATATTTAATAACTCACCAAAAAATAATGCTACAAATCCACCAACACTCATTTGTGTAAGAACTGTCATAAATACTAAAGGTAATTCACTATGTGCTGGTTTAGTTATGTGTTCATCTGCTGGTTTATAATTTATTTCATCCATATTATCAGGCACTGTATATCTAGTTGTTGGTTTTGTTATAGATGTATCTGGTAAGTGAGGGGCTATACCTTCTTTTTGCATATCATATTTAATCCATTCATCTTTATGTACAACTTCTATGTTAATAGCACCTGCAGGACAAGCTTGTACACAAGCTGGAGTTTCACCAACTTCAAGTTTATCTACACACATATGACATTTTGTAACTATTCCTCTATCATAATTCATAACAGGAACTTCATAAGGACAGTTCCATGTACAGTATTGACAACCAATACATTCATCATCATCATGAAATACTATCCCATTATCAAGTTTAATATAAGACTCAGTTGGACAACCATTTAAACATGCAGGATCAATACAATGATTACAAGACATAGAGTTAAATAGTTGTGATACATCAGGAAAAGTTCCACCTTCCATCTCTCCAACTCTTCTCCATTTTACATTGGCATCATTTCCATTTTGTTCATTACATGCAACTTCACAACAATGACAACCAACACAGGCTGTTAAGTCAAAGTGAAATCTATATTGTTCACCTTCTTTTAGTTCTGGAATATCTATACTGTAGTTTCCACATTGCATACCTGTATCGGCTTTATGATTTATAAAACTCTCAATAGGAGTATTATTTTGTTCATTAGATTCTTTATTTAATATAGAATCAATAGGAGTTGAATTATCACCCATTATTTACCTTTTATTTCTTATTTATATAATGACATTATAGTATAATTATTTAAATAATAATATTTCTAATGTGTATAAAAAATATACATATTGCCTGTATAAAATATTTAATATTTTGTTATAATTCGCTTATCAATAAATATTAATAGTATTATTTAACGAATTAATATTTAATACAAAAGGAAAATTATGGCAGGATTTAAAGATTTAAAAGGACAAGGACACGCACCAACGTTGTTTATGGCTTTTTTATATTTTGATATGAGTTTTATGGTATGGACTATGTTAGGACCATTAGCATCAGAAATAGCAGAGGCATTGGCCTTACATGGTAGAATACTAACTTCAAGTGAAATTGCAACACTTGTATCTTTACCAATTTTAAGTGGAGCAATATTAAGAATTGTGCTTGGATTTGGAGTTGATAAATTGGGTGCTAAAACAACAGCACTTATATCTCAATCTGTAGTTATTGCATCTTTATTAACAGCATATAGTATGGGTGATACAATCACTTATGAAGTACTACTTATAGTTGCACTTGGACTTGGATTTGCTGGAGCTGCTTTTGCTGTTGCATTACCACAAGCTGGTCAATGGTATCCACCTAAATTACAAGGTGTTGTTTTAGGAATTGCAGGTGCAGGTAATATTGGAGTTGTAATTGACTTTATTTTTGCTCCAAAAATAGCAGAACATTATGGTTGGTATAGTGTATTTGGTGTAGGAGCTGCTATGGCAGTTGTTGTATTTATAGCTTATGCTTTTTTAGCAAAAAATGCACCAGAGTCTGTATATAAAGCTAGACCAAAAAAAGTAAAAGATTACTTTAAATTATTAAAAGATAAAGATACATGGTGGTTTAATTTATTTTATGCTGTAAGTTTTGGTGGATTTGTTGGATTTGCTGGATATATGAAAGTTTATTTAATGAACACTTATTCTGTAGATATGGCAGCATTTGGACTTGATGTATTAGATGAATCAAATGTAAAAGTAATAGCTGGTTATTTTGGAGCATTATGTATATTTGCTGGAGCAATATTAAGACCAGTTGGTGGAAATATAGCTGATAAAATAGGTGGAGTTAAAGCATTATATTTCTTTTATGGAATAGTTGCAGCATTAGTTCTTTTAAGTGCAACAGTTAAGTTACCATTTTATATTGCTATTTTAGTGTTATTTCTTATTATGGCAAACCTTGGTATGGCAAATGGAGCTGTTTTCCAATTAGTTCCACAAAGGTTTGGTAAAGATATTGGTATTATGACTGGACTTGTTGGTTGTGCTGGTGGTTTAGGTGGAACTGCACTTATTAAAACTTTAGGTTGGTCTAAAGGTGCATTTGATGGATATAGTGCAGGATTTATGATATTTGCAGCAGTTGTTATACTTGCAATTATTGGATTAAGTATGGTAAAAACTAGATGGCGAACTACATGGGGAGCAACAGCTGGTGGTAGAATTTAATTAAGACTTAATAGACACTTTGTTACAATTTATGATTACAAAGGATCTAAATGAAAAACTTATCAATCAAAACAAAATTATTTATAATAATTTTTGGTGTAATCGTAAGTGTAACAACAGTCTTATCTATTGACTCAATCAGAACAATAAAAAAAGTATCTGATGAAAATATAGCAAAATATAAGCAAGAAGCATATCAAATTAAGCAAGAAGAGCTTAAAAATTATGTTTCTGTAGCTTTAAACACAATTGATACTTTTTATAAAAGAAGTTCAAAAGATAAAATAAAAGAAGAAGTACAAGCTAGTCTTCAAAATCATACTTCTCAATTATTTTCTATGCTAAATAAAGTATATGCAAAATTCAAAAACAAAATTCCAGATAGTGAACTAAAAGCAAAACTTAAATTTCTTGTAAATTCTACAAGATATGGTAAAAGTGGATATTTCTGGATAAATGATTTAAGAGCTGTAATAGTAGATCACCCTATCAAACCTAGATTAAATGGTAAAAATTTATCAAATTTTAAAGATAAAAATGGAAAAAGAATATTTTATGAGTTTGCAAAAGTATGTAAAACTAATAAAAGTGGTTTTGTTGAATATGTATGGCCAAAACCAGGATATGATAAACCTCAAGCTAAAGTTTCATTTGTAAAATTATTTAAACCATTTAATTGGGTAATAGGAACAGGTGCATATGTAGATGATGTAACAGCAAAATTACAAAAAGAAGCATTACAAGCAATACAAGATATGAGATATGGTAAAAATGGTTATTTCTGGATAAATGATATGCAACCAAAAATGATAATGCATCCTATGAAACCTTCATTAAATGGAAAAGATTTATCAAATGTAAAAGATCCAAATGGAGTTTATTTATTTAATGAAATGGTAAAAGTATGTAAAAAATCACCAAAAGGTGGACTTGTAAAATATGCATGGAGTAAACCAGGTAAAGATAAACCTCAATCTAAATTTTCTTATGTAAAAGAATTTAAAGGATGGAATTGGATAGTAGGAACTGGTGCATATGTAGATGATATTGAAGATAAAATATTAGCAATGGAAGAAAAAACTTCATCAAATATTAATTCAATTATAATCTCATCTATAATTGAAAGTATTTTACTTATTATAATTACAATGTTAATTGCTAATATGATTATAAATAAAACAATAATAAATCCTTTAAAACAATTTGAACATGGAATATTAACATTTTTCAAATATTTAAATAAAGAGACAAAATCAATAGAACATTTAGATGATAGTAGTGAAGATGAAATTGGAACTATGTCTAAAGTTGTAAACCAAAATATTTTAAAAACAAAACATAGTATAGATGAAGATGAGCAGTTAATAAATAGTGCAAAAAGAACTATGCAAAAAGTTAAAAATGGATTATATACTGAAACAATTGTAGCTACTACTTCAAATAGGTCATTAGAAGAATTTAAAAATGATGTAAATGAAATGATAACTGCTACAAGAGATCATTTTATTGATATTAATAATATTCTTGAACAATATGCAAATATGGATTATAGAATAAAATTAGATATACCAAATATAACTGATGATGGAGTATTTGGTATATTAGAAAAAGATATAAATAAATTAAGAGAATCTATAAATAAAATGTTAGTAGAGAATAAATCAAATGGATTAACATTGCAAAATAGTTCAGATATATTACTTGAAAATGTACAATCTTTAAGTTCATCTTCAAATCAAGCAGCTGCATCTTTAGAAGAAACAGCA
>Ga0256828_1001376_pt1 | contig 15186 bp, 12 predicted proteins | sample CV88metaG_FD_185993 | JGI IMG/M metagenome (GOLD analysis project Ga0256828, IMG submission 185993) | Hydrothermal vent microbial communities from East Pacific Rise, Pacific Ocean - CV88 | ecosystem: Environmental > Aquatic > Marine > Hydrothermal vents | place: Pacific Ocean: East Pacific Rise...
AAGTGATCCATGATACTTGTTTAATGGATCTTCCAGTTGTTTTTGCATGTGACAGAGCCGGCATTGTTGGAGAAGACGGAGAAACTCATCAAGGAGTTTTTGATGTCAGTTTTTTAAGACTTATACCAAATATGACTGTTTTTGCACCTCGTGATGAAAAAAGTTTCCATCAAGCGATGGGCTTTGCACATAAATACAACCATCCATGTTCACTCCGTTATCCAAGAGGAAGCTTTATAGATTGTGGTGATTTAGCAGAGTCAATCCCTTTTGAACTTGGAAAAAGTCAGCTTTTACAAGAAACAAATGATAATGTATTATTTATAGGATATGGCAATGGAGTTGGAAGAGCATATCAAACTTCTTTACATGTAAATCAAAAAGTAGCTATCTTAGATCTTCGTTTTGTCAAACCCCTTGATAAATCTATGTTACAAACCGTTGCAAAAAAATATACAAAATGGTTTGTATTTAGCGATACTTCCAAATCTGGAGGTGTAGCAAGTGCTATTGTTGAATATCTTCATGAGATAAATTTAACACATATAGAGATAGTTAGTTTTGAATATGAAGATAACTTCATAACTCATGGAAAAACACAGACTGTAGAAGAATCTCTTGCTTTACTTCCAAAACAACTTGCACAAAAAGTTCAGGAACATCTTGCTCAATGAGATTTAAAACTACACAAAGCAAACTAATTAGCATTGTTTCTTTAGTTTTTGTACTATTTTACAATTACCCTTTTTTTTCACATGTTCTTGCAGAGTTTACATGTAAAAGCTTTATGGAATGTTTAAGGATAGCTTCATTGGGTATTATTCTTTGGAGTATTATAAATATTTTCCTTACAATGATGAGTTCCCGCTATACAACTAAACCTCTTATCATCATACTCTTGTTAATCTCTTCATTTACAACTTACTTTATGAATACATACAATATTATTATCGATGATAGTATGATACGAAATGCTTTACAAACAGATATAGCAGAATCGCTTGATCTTTTTAGTACAAAACTACTTCTTTATATTCTATTTTTAGGTATTTTTCCAGCATATATTGTTTATAATACAAAAATACTTTATCACGATACTCTCAAAGAGATTCGCACTAAAATTAAAGTAATCTTTTTTTCTATAGCTTTTATCACTATGAGTCTTTTCACATTTAATAAATTTTATACATCTTTTTTTCGCGAATATAAGATACTTCGATTTTATACAAATCCAACTTATTGGATCTATTCTATAGGGTGGTATATACAAGACAGCTACAAAAATAAAAATCAAACCCTCAAGAAAATAGGTCTAGATGCAAAAATAAAAAACAATACCACTAGAAAAATAGTTTTTATGATTGTAGGTGAAGCAGCTAGAGCAGATCATTTTAGCTTAAACAATTACAAAAGAAATACAAACCCAAAACTCTCAAGTGAAAACATTATCAACTTTTCTAAAATGTACTCATGTGGTACTTCTACAGCTTATTCTGTTCCTTGTATGTTCAGTATTTATACACGAAAAAATTATAGTTATAAGAAAGCACGATATACTGAAAATGCTCTTGATGTTTTAAAACATACTAAAAAAGTTGCTATTCTTTGGAGAGATAATAACTCTGATTCTAAAGGTGTAGCACTTCGCGTACTGCATCAAAACTATAAAACACCAAAAAACAATACTATATGCGATAAAGAATGTCGTGATATAGGTATGCTTGTCGGATTAAACACATTTATAGAAAAAAATAAAAACAAAAATATCCTTATAATCTTGCATCAAATGGGCAATCATGGTCCGGAATACTATAAACGCTATACAAAACCCTATGAAATATTTACTCCCGTATGCAAAACAAACCAACTTCAGGAATGCTCCAAAGAAAGTATAGCCAATGCATATGATAATGCTTTGCGTTATACAGATAATTTTCTCTATAAAACAATTGAACTTGCTAAAAAATACAAAAATGCAGATACGGCAGTACTTTATATGAGTGATCATGGGGAGAGTCTTGGAGAAAATGGCATCTATCTCCATGGTCTACCTTATTTTATAGCCCCTGATGCTCAGATCCATATAGGATCTTTTTTATGGTTAAATAATACATTTCAAAAAGATCTCAATATTTCGAAAATCAAAAAAAGAAAAGATAAGAAACTCTCTCATGACTATCTTTTCCATACACTCCTTGGACTTTTTGATGTTCAAACAAAAGTGTACGATAAAAAATTAGATATCGTACACTAAGAGTTATTTTTTTTCAGGGATAGGAAACTTCTCTACAACAAAATCTATATCTTTATCCCCTCGCCCACTAAGATTTACCAAAATAGTGTCATTTGGATACTCTTTTGCCAACTTCATAGCAAATGCTACCGCATGGGCTGATTCAAGTGCAGGGATAATTCCTTCAAGTTGTGAGAGTTTATAAAAAGCACCTACCGCTTCTTCATCATTACACAAGCCGACATTTGTTCTGCCTATCTCTTTTAAGTATGCATGCTCAGGTCCAACAGAAGGGTAATCGATCCCACTTCCTATAGAGTAAACCGGAGCAGGTTCTCCCTTGTCATCTTTAAGCATAATAGAATTAAACCCATGCATAATCCCCTCTTCTCCATAAGTGAGACTTGCGGCATGTTGTCCAAGTTTTGTCCCAACTCCAAGAGGTTCAACACCATAAAGCTTTACTTCTTCATCTTCGATAAATCCACTAAAAAGCCCCATAGCATTGCTTCCGCCACCTACACATGCTACAGCATGATTTGGCAGTTTTCCCTCTAACTCCAAAAACTGCTCTCTGGCTTCAAATCCCACAACACTTTGAAAATCCCGCACCATCTTAGGATATGGATGAGGACCAACAACCGAACCGATAGCAAAGAGCGTATTATCTGGATCTTCCACATAAGCATTAAATGCAGAATCTACCGCTTCTTTGAGTGTTTTTAAACCATGAGTAGCCGGAACTACTTTAGCTCCAAGAATCTTCATCCTTATTACATTTGGATGTTCTTTTGCTATATCTACTTCTCCCATATGGATCTCACATTCCAGTCCAAAATACGCTGCAGCAGTTGCCAAAGCCACACCATGTTGCCCGGCTCCTGTTTCAGCAAGAAGTTTTTTCTTTCCAAGTTTTTTTGCTACCAATGCTTCAGCCATACAATGATTAAGCTTATGTGCACCAGTATGGTTTAAATCTTCTCTTTTGAGATAAATTTTTGCTCCACCACAAAACTCTGTTAGGTTTTTAGCAAAATATACCGGGGTCGGTCGTCCTTGATAATGTTTACGGATACTTGATAGTTCTTCTTGAAACTCTTTTGATTTTGATAGTTCATTATATGCTGCATCAAGCTTTTTAAATGGTTCTTCAAGTTGTGGCGGGATAAATGCACCTCCATACTTTCCAAAAAAACCTTTTTCATCCGGAACACTTTGCAGATATGGCTTTTGCATTACAACTCCTCAAATAATTTTATTTATTGTAATACAAAAAACTAAAAACTTTTCTAAAAAAGAGTCTCTTATGAGTTAAATGATTTTAAATACTCCATAAAGTTATTTTTTGGTACTGCTTTTGAGTAAAAATATCCTTGAAGTTGGTCACATTCCAACTCTTTTAGAGCTTTTACATGTTCTTTTGTTTCAACCCCTTCTGCAACTGTTTTAAATCCCAACGAATGAGCCATATTGATCACAGTTTTAACGATCATCCCATCCTCTTCATCTTCTACCATATCCATAACAAATGTTTTATCTATTTTTAAAATATCTACTGGGAATTTTTTCAAATATGCCAAAGAAGAATATCCTGTTCCAAAATCATCAATAACAATAGAAACACCAATACCTTTTAATCTGGAAAGTACTCTGAGTGTCATATCTATATTTGCCATAGAAAGACTTTCGGTGATCTCAAATTCAAGTTGTTTAGGATTAACATTATATTTCTCAATCATTGATGAAATATGATCAATCAACTTATCATCTTGAAATTGTTTTGCCGATAAGTTGATTGCTATTTTTAAGTTTTTGGAAATATTTTTATTAAATTCTGCAAGATCTGATATACATTTCTCTATAATCCAGTTTCCTATCTCTATAATAAGTCCTGTACTTTCAGCTACATCTATAAATTCATCAGGGAAAACCAAACCTTTTGTAGGATGATTCCATCTTATAAGTGCTTCTCCACCAGATACAGTATCACTCAAAGCATCTATTTTTGGTTGATAATATATTTCCAGTTGATCTTTATTTTTTACAGCTAGTCGCAGATCCTGTTCTATTTCAAGCTCTTTAGAAATAAAATTACTCATACTTTTTGAGAAAAATTTATAATTATTTTTTCCATCATTTTTTGCATCATACATTGCTATATCAGCATTTGTCATTAAAGTATCCAAATCTGTTCCGTTATCAGGGTATATAGCTATCCCTATACTTGTTGTAATATACAAATGATGATCATCAATAATATGTTGTCCACGAAGTGCCTCTAAACATTTATTTGCTACTTTTTTAATATCATCCAAATGATTAAATGAAGGTATTAAGATAACAAATTCATCTCCACCTATACGAGAGACTGTATCAGATTCTCTTAATTGTGCTTTGAGCAAATTAGCAATATAAACTAGTAATCTATCTCCTGTATCGTGTCCGAGAGTATCATTAATCAGTTTAAAATGATCCAGATCCAAAAACATAAGAGCAAATTTTTTCTTTTCACGCTTAGCGATCTGTAATGTCTTATGAATTCTATTTTTTAATAACACTCTATTTGGCAACGATGTAAGTGGATCATAATATGCAAGTTTTTCGATAGTTTGTTTATTTTTATTTTCTTGGGTTATATCCATACTTGTTGCAACTATTTTTATCATACCTTGATGGTTTTTATTTACTTTTCCCTTTGTTTTTATATCTATAACAGAACCATCTTCTATTTTAATCTTATATATAAGATCAAAGCTAGAACCATTTTTTATAGCATCATTGAGTATCCGTAGTGTTTTATCATAATCTTGATCAATAATTAAAGATAAAAACTCTTCCCATGTCATTTTTCTATTTGAATTTATTTTAAATATTCTATATATTTCATCACTAAGTTGTAATGTTTTACCAACAACATCATATTCCCAACTTCCGATATTCGCAATTCTTTGAGCCTGTTTAAGATGAGCTTCTTTTTCTAAGATAGTTTCATTAAGCTTATGAATACTTTTTAAATAGCTTGATAAATTTTCAACTAAAACATTGGCAGATTTTGCTATAACACCTGTTTCATCATTTGTTTTTATATTAAATGGTATAAGCCGTGGATCTTTTGGATCAAATTTTTCAAAAAACAAAGCAAGAGATCTTAAGTTTTTCAAAGTACTATAGAGTAAAAGCCCTACTGCATATATAGAGAAAATAAAAATAACTATTCCGATCATTAACCAGTCATAAAATTTATTCATAAACATTTTATAAGAGCTGTTAGAATAAACAAGGGTCATCTCTCCAAGCTTTGCAGATGTTGCCGGATCCAACAATACAGTTTCTGAGAAAAAATGCCCTTCTTTCTTAAGTTGTTTGATAGTTTTTGCAGTGTTTGAAAAAACCATTGGTTCTTTTAACTTCACAGAATCAATCTTTAGCAATAAAATCTTTTTATTTTGTAATTGGCTCTTAGCTATTTCTTGGATAGAGTCATTTAAACCATAACTTAAATTCAAAGCAATAATAGGATTGATATTAGACTCTATCGAAGAAATTCCCTCTTTGATAATGGAGATATAACCATGTGAAAAAAAGTAATTGGCACTAAAAAAAACAATACTAATAAACATTGATGAAGATACTAAAAGAATAAAAAGTGTTTTTGTAAGTAATGAATTAAAAAAGATTTTCATAATTTATTACCTACAGAGAAAGTGTTATTATCTTTAGAAGTATAAATATTTGAAATTTTCAACAGTACCGGTCTAAAAGTAATATCAGCTGATTTTGCTGCATTAAGATTGATAATTGGTTTTACTTTTTTCCCTATTTCAAGAGAAAGAACTATACCATCTTTTAAATCATTGTTTAAATATGAAAATGTTAAAGCTTTGACTTCTTTTGCTTTTTTGACAGTTCGCTTTATATTTTTGATATTTGATGGAAATAAATAATACAAATTTGCATTAAAAGTAGATACTTTATTATAAGGTAATAAAACTGTTTTAACATTATAATCTTGTATTTTGTTTTTATATCTATCTTTTATTTTTTCATCCAAAGATACAGCATTTCGATAACTATTGGCATCATATAGTATGGCAATTGTTATAGTATTATCTTTTATTTTATTTTTAAAATTATAATCCATAAGATATATTTTTGGTAATAATACAGCATGTATTTTTAGTAAAGAATCATTAATTGAGAATGCAAAACTAAAACTTATTAAAAAAGAGAGTAAAAAGATATATCTCATTATCAAAATTCCATAGACAAGTTAAGTGTCACAGTTCGCCCACCATTATCATAATCCTCATTGTATCTATTTGGTGAAATATTATAATATACCCCTGAATCAAATAAATCATTAAATACCAAAGAAGCACATATATTTTTATAGTTATATGATACAGTTTGATTAAATATCCAACTATCTTTCATCGTATCTCTTGGATCTGTACTTGCTCTTTTAGAACCCGCAATATATCGTAGAAATGATCCAAAAACAAATCCAGAATCTAATTCATAAGTAAATGTAGCAGAAGCTAACATATTTGCTACATTTGGCAAAGTCTCTCCATCATCATCCTGAGCATCAATATAACTTGCCATCAAATCAAGTTCCATTGCATTGCTTGGTATATAAGTATAATCCAGTTCCACTCCATAAAAACTGTTTTTTGTATCTTGTATATATTTTCTCGTTACTGAATCTTTTGTTATCATATCTTTAATTTTACTTGCATAGATATTAAGTTTAAAAATATTATAGACAGAGTATTTATAAATTATCCCTGTTTCTATACTATCTGATTTTTCTGCTTCTAAAAAAGAGTTAGATGTAAGTTCTATCCATGATGGAGCACGAAATGAATGTGAATATAATGCTTTTAGTCTGAGTTGTTCATTCACTATATAAACAGCCCCAAGATTTGGAGATATAGAGTCTTTAAAGTCTGAATAGTAATCATATCTCAGTCCCGCAGAAATATTCATATTTTGATTGAGTGAGTATTCATCATTGAGATAAACAGAGCTTATCGTTCTATCAAAATCTGATGCTATGATAGGATTTTTATTCTGTTCTTTTGAATTTAAACTAAAATCATTTTTCATCTCTTTTGAGTACTCAAATCTCGCACCTATTAAAAGTCTGTTGTTTTCTATCAACTTTGAGACAAGATTTAGCTCCGTAAAATAACTTTGCTCTTCATAGTCTGTATTAATCACAGCTGTTTTTGCCAAAGCTGTTTCTACCTCTTGGTTATAGTTGATATATCCCAAAGAAATTTTTAGATTATTTTTTGGATTTATATCATTGTTATAACTTAACTCTCCAAAGATCGATCTATCCTTATGTTCAAATCTGTCCGAATCAGTATCTAAAATCCCAAAAACACCATAAGCATTTCCGTTTGTATCATTTTTTATCCTGCCATTAAAAGAAAAATGTTCACTTTTTAGATTAAGCCCTACGGAATAATCATCAAAACGCCTATCACTTTCCCCTTCTAATCCGCTGGCATTTGCTGGAACATCGATTGTTTTTTTATCTTTTTGATAATAACTGTCTAAAGAAAACTTTATATCATGAAGTGTAGTAGATAAAACAGCACCACCTTTGTTATAGTTATAACTTCCTGTACTGACAAAAAGATCCTGTTTTGTAGCATCCTGAGAGATTTTTGTGATGATATTTACAACTCCACTGATGGCATTTGAGCCATACAGTACTGAACCAGCACCTCTTATAACTTCTATCCTGTCAATAAGTTCTATAGGGAAGTCCATATAATAATAGATTGATGCTCGATAAGAATTGTTGATATTAACTCCATCAACCATTAACTTCACTTCACCTTTTTGAAGTGCTCCACGAAAAACAACTATAGGGACACCTGAAAGTTCTTTTTTCAATTGAACACCAGGGACAAAAGCAAGTGCTTCAAATACATTTTTAACACCCAATTGTCTCAGTTCTTCATTTCTTAAAACTGTTACAAAAGATGGTGTATCATCTACATTTAATTTTGTCTTTGTAGCGATCTCACTTACTTCATCAAGACTTTCTATAAAATCTACCCCAATATCTTCTGCAAACAACGGTAAACAAAACAATGTAAAAAGAGTTAAAAAATATTTCATAATAAAATCCTGTATAACGGTTCTTCTTATGTATTTTATCATAATGTCTTACAAAAAGAGTTGTTTTAGAATAAAATACGAAAAACAGAACCTTCTAATTTTTTACTTTGTATATCAAGTTGAAATCCATGCACTTTAACTATGTGTGAAACAAGAGAGAGCCCTATACCAAGCGAATTATCCCATCCATTTGATGAAACTCTATAAAATTTTCCTGTTATTTTTTCAAGTTCATCTTTTTCTATACCTATCCCCTTATCTTCTATGCTAAGGAAATTATTTGTCAGTTTTACATGTACTTCATCTTCAGAGTATTTTAAACCATTTTCTATCAGGTTTTTTACTGCAACTATAAACAAAGCTTCATCTACTTCTATTTCTGCCCTATCTTCTATAACCGATTCTATCTCTCTGTTTGGATATGCCTGTTTTAGATCTTCTATAACCTCTTTTACAAGTATAGAAACATCTATTTTTTGATATTTGATAGGCTGTGAATCCTCTTCAAGTTTTATAAAAAGTCTGAGTCTGTCTATCATTGCTGAGAGTTTCATAGAGCTTTTATAGATCTTATCTAAAAATTTGTCTCTAATCTTTGGATGGATATCTTTATCTTCAATAAGTGTTTGTGAATAGCCACTTATAACAGATATAGGATTTTTAAACTCATGTGATACGGCTGAGAGAATCTCATCTTTTTGTCGATTGGCAAGTTTAAGTTTTGCGGTATATTTACTTTTTTTCTTATTTTTCTTTGCTAATTCTGTAGAAAGTTTACTCAGATGTTGAGTAATTTTTTGAAATTCCTCTGAAAAATCAGAACTGATTTTTGATGCAGAAGTTTGGTTTTTCATATCTTTTAAAAAACTCAGTATTTTATCGGTTTCATAACGAATATCATCAGAGATTTTATATGTTATATAGATAAAAGCTCCCAAAAACAAAACAAAAACAATCGATATTTTGATCATAAAAGCAATAAAATTTCCATAAATCTCATCAAAACTGGTTGCCGCACGGATAAAATACTCTTTATCATCTATCTTGGTCTTTTTAGCAACATAAAGAAGCTCTTTTTGTAATGTTTTGGATTCTCTTATACTCACACCATAGGGCTGATAAGTAGAATCAAATATTTCCGGTCTGCTTTTATGGTTATCCATAACAGCCACTTTTGCGTCACTGTCTGCTAAAACCTTCCCGTCTTTATCTATAATAGTAACACGAATAGAGGTTAGTTTTTTGACAGAGTCTGCAATCTTTTGAAAATCTTGAGAATGTTGTAGTTCAAGTGTTATAAGATCAACATCATGGATCAGATCTTTTTTAATCTGCTCAATATAAAGTTCTTTTATCCAAAAATAACTTATACTTCCAACAATTAGGAAAATAAAAAAAGAAAGAAAAAGAAATTTTTTTAGTATCTTTGTAGAGAGATTTTGCATTTTCAACTGCTTTTTGTACTAAAGATATACCCTTCTCCACGAACAGATTTGATGTATTCTTTGGAGTTTTTTGGATCTATCTTCTCTTTGAGGCGTTTTATGGCAACATTAACTGTTTTTGTTTGTCTGTTTTGATGATCTTCCCAGACCTCCTCAAGTAAAAACTCTCTACTTAAAAGAGTCTCTTTGTTTTTCATCAAAACTAACAAAAGGTCATGTTCAAGTTTGGTAAGAGAGATCTCCTTGTTTTCTATAAAAAACTTTTTTTGTGTTGCATCATAAAGGATATCACCCTCTTTTTGTATCTCAACATCTCTTTTTACACGCTTTAAGATAGCTTTTACACGAGCTTTTAGGATATTTAGATCAAATGGTTTGGTGATATAGTCATCCCCTCCCCGCTCAAAACCATCTAAAATATCTTCACTTTTATCTTTGGCACTGAGATAGATAACAGGGTAGTTATACCCCTCTTGTTTAATCTGTTTGATAAACTCACTTCCTTCTACTCCGGGAAGATTTCGATCCATAATTATAAGTGAAACATCTTCCTCATCTAAGATATCTTTTACATTTTTTGTATCTTTACATGTAATAACTTCATACCCCTCTTTTAAAAGAGTATATTCAACAAGATCCAAGATATCTTCTTCATCATCAACGATAAGGATCGTTTCATCCATTGTATTTTCCTTTAAAAAGGCTTACGAAAACTCTCCGCCGATAGAAGCATAAAGTAATAATGACGCTATTGAAAGTGCACGATCAGCAATCTTCTCACTCTTACGAAGAGAAGAAAGCATTTTATTGGTCTTTTTAAAATCACTGTGTTCATCAATTTTAGAAAGGACATTTGTCTCTATCATATCATACAAATCATCTGACTTACTCTCTGCTATAAGTACTTTAGAATAAAGTTCCTGCACCTCATCAACATCACAATTTGTTATCATCTCCACCATATTATTCAAAGCCTCAATAGTAGCTCTTTGCATTGGCATTGCATATTCATTGACGATATCTCTTTCCAACTCTTGACAAGTCGTGATAAATCCTTTGATAAAACTTCTTGTATTTGATGAAGCACGAACCAGTTCATTTGTTATTTTCAAGTACGCAACCAACAAACGAAGATCTTTTGCTTCAGGAGAAAAAAGAGCGAGTGTCTTAACTATACCGTTATCTATAGCTGTTGCTTTGTTACTAACATTTCTTATATGTTCCCTTGCATGACCAAAAGCTTCACTATCACATTCTTTCATCGCTTCAAGTATAAGTTCATTTGCCTTTAAAAGACCATCTGCTATCTCTTTTACCGAATTTTGTATCTCATCAAGTTTTTCTTTGTATTTTGGTAACATCAGCCAAATCTCCCCGTAATATAATCTTCTGTTTTTTGCTCTTTTGGATTTAAAAAGATCTTTTCTGTTTCATCATATTCTATAAGATCTCCAAGATACATAAATGCCGTATAGTCACTTATACGACTAGCTTGTTGCATATTATGTGTAACGATCGCTATGGAAACATCATTTTTGAGCTCAACAATCAGCTCTTCTATTGCCCCTGTTGAGATAGGATCAAGCGCAGAAGTCGGCTCATCAAACAAAAGCACTTCCGGCTTGACCGCAACCGCTCTTGCGATACAGAGTCTTTGTTGTTGACCGCCTGAGAGTCCCATGGCAGATTTGTCAAGTCGATCATGTACCTCTTTCCAAAGAGCCGCTCCCTTAAGAGCATCTTCTACTCTGTCATGAAGTTCGCTTTTGTTTTTGATCCCCATTATCTTTAGACCATACGCAACATTATCAAAGATACTCATAGGAAACGGTGTCGGTTTTTGGAAAATCATCCCCACTTTTTGACGAAGTTTTATAAAATCATTCTCTTTTTTGATCTCTAAAATATTTTCAAACTCATCTGTTTCAAGATTTAAAAGCTCTATCCTGCCCTCATATTTATTTCCCGGATAGAGATCATGGATACGGTTCATACTTCTAAGCAGTGTTGATTTTCCACATCCACTCGGCCCTATAAGAGCTGTTATCTTGTTTTTCATGATCGGTAAAGTAATCCCTTTGAGTGAAGGAGCACTTACTCCAGGATAGGTAAAATAAAAATCTTCTACTTTCATTATAGGCATAATAATTTTCCTTATTTATGTTTGTTTCTAGTGATATAACGACCGGTAAGATTTATAACAAGTACGATAACAGTAAGTATAAAACTCGCAGCCCACGCAAGATCACGACTCGCTTTTTCCGGTTCATTCGCAAGATCATAGATACTCACCGTAAGGGAAGGGAATGACTCTGTAAGATTTAAACTAAAGTAATTACTTGTCTCACTTGTAAATAAAAGCGGTGCAGTTTCTCCGATAATACGGGCGAAAGAGAGCAAAACACCTGTCATAATCCCAACTTTTGCCGCTTTTATAACGATATCAAAGATCACTTTATATTTACTTGCCCCCAGCGCGATCCCCGCTTCACGCAGCTCTTTTGGTACAAGAGAGAGCATAGAATCAGTCGTATTGATGATGATCGGTATCATCATGATCGCTAATGCAATAGCTCCAGCAAAACCACTTGTTCCCCCTGTTGGGATAACGATCACTGCATACACAAATGCACCTATAACAATACTTGGTGCACTCATCATAATATCACTGAGATCTCGTATAAACTCCGCATACTTCCCACGACCGTATTCACGGATATAGATCCCGGCAACCATTCCAAGAGGGATCCCTATAAGTGAAGCGATTCCAGCCATTATAAACTGACCGATTATAAGGTTTCTAAGTCCCCCATCAACCAGATCTTTTAAAAACAGTTCAAAATGAAAAGAGGTTATCCCTTTTGCTACCAAAGTGATAAGGATCCATCCTAAAAATGCCAAACCAACAACAGCTGAGAGAGTTGAAAGAGCCAAAACGATCTTATTTATAAGAAGTCTCATTTTTTAACCCTTTTTAAAAAATAAAATTTTGCAAAACTGATAATTGCAAATGAGATAATAAAAAGTATAAGAGCAAGATAAAAAAGTGCACTTTCCCCAAGCCCACTTGCTTCACCGAAGTTGTTTGCCAAAGCTACCGGTATAGAGATGGTTGGATCAGTGATCTTTTGAGGCAGTGAAAAGATCGAACCTATCAAGAACGCTACCGCCATTGTTTCCCCCAATGCACGACCAAGGGCTAAGATAATAGAGCCGATGATCCCAACTTTTGAGTATGGGAAGATCACATCTTTGATCACTTCAAACTTTGTTGCCCCCATCGCATAAGCACTCTCTTTTAGAACATTTGGAGTAGTGTTCATGCTATCACGCGTGATCGCTGCCATAAACGGCAATATCATAACACCCAAAACAAGTCCGGCAGTCAAAAGTGAAACCTGATACCCTCCAAAAAGATCCGAAACGATAGGAGCAAAATAATAAAGCCCCCACATCCCAAAAATAATACTCGGAATAGCTGCTAAAAGCTCGATAGCAATCCCTACGACATTTGAAATATTTTTTGGAGCTATCTCACTTAAAAAGATCGCTATCCCCATAGCGATAGGCACTGCAAATATAAGTGCGATCAAAGTAGTCAATAAAGTACCTACGACAGGAACCAACCCACCATAGATCGTTTTTGTTGCAGTTGATTCTTCATCTTCATCATCCATCAAAATGGTATCATCATCTGCATCATCTTCATCGGAAATGACATCATCTTCATCATCTATAACTGTGTCATCATCTGCTAAATCTTCTGCCGAACCGACTGCTATATTATCAATATTTTGTGTTGTTGTATCTTGAACCAAAGGCACTTCTTTATCCCATGCCTTCTCAGTAACGAAGTTAAAACCATATTCATCTATAGCCGGCTTTGCAGCAAGAAAAAGAGTTGTAAATATCCCAACAAGGATAACTAAAACTAGTGAAGCACTTAAAAGGGAAATTTTTTGGAAGAGTTTCTCTAACACCAGATACTGCCTTAGTTAAAATTAACAAATTATACTATAAAAATACTTTTGTGATTGTAAAATCCCATACGGAAATTTTCCGTATGAAATAAAAAAGAAAAGTTAGAACTTAACCTCTGCTGTTATCATATATGCTGTAGAATTATATTTTTCTTTAGCAGAACCTTTTTCATTATCAGTTACAGTTGTATTTGCAACCCATTCAATATTTTTATTTTGTTTCCACGCAAAACCACCTATATATGTTCTTTGCTCTTTTTCCATTGCATCATCTATAAGATCTGGTGTCCAGTTATTATATCTTCCAAGAATTCTAAACTCTTTAGCTGTTCCAAATCTAAATTCACCGTTTATTGAATATCCATCACCCGCTTGAGCAGAAACATAACTGCTGTTATCTGCAGTATCTAAAGATTTTATATATTGTGCTGCTATTAGAAAACTTGGTTGATTATAAACTGTATGTAAAGCACCAAATACAAGATCATCATATCGAGTTTCATTATTTGTTAGAGCAACTTTTTTATGCTCTTTATTATATTGACCATAGAATGAAATATCCCAATATGTTTTTTTTGTTTGTTTATCTTTTCCATTTACTCCAAGTATATGAGCAGTTGTTCTCCATTCAAAACTCAACCCTTTTTTAATCTGTACAGAATGATATCCCTCACCATTAAAAAGACCATAATCAGCATCAAAATATTTTGTTCTTGTTTTAGCCATAAAACCAAAATCAGCAGAATTCGCAAGGTGTGCTCCATTATGTGTTTCAACAAATGTTTCAGCAATACTTCTATAATACCAAGAATTATGCTCCTCATAATCATGCCAAGGTCTATGAGCCAAACCAATTTCAACACCAGTAAAAGGCAATAATTCATTTAAAAACACATAGGCATATTTTGCTCGAAGTACATAACTGCCATCTAAGCTATTTTCACTGTGTTCTTGCTTTAAATCAAGTGTAATTCTATAATAAGACTTTGGATCTTCCATCATATAAGCTTTCACTTGAAAATATGCACGACGAACCTCAAAACTTGATGTATCATCAGGATAATCTACTGTAGCTGTATCATTTTTAAAATCGTTATATTTATAACCTAAGAACGACTGTACACTCAATTTTAGTTTATCAGCATGAGAATACCAAGGTGTAGAATTTTTAAGCTCTTTTCTGTCATCTGACGGCTTTGTAAAAACTTGCCCTTTATCATCTACATAAAACTTTGTAGAAGCTTGAAGCATCCCTGAAGTAAGTGCCAATGTTGCTAAGCCAGAAAGTACAATCTTTTTCATCGATAATATCCTTTTGTTTTTAATTGCGAAATTGTAGTAAGAGTTGATTACAAATAGATTACAAAAAAAAGCCAAATGACTCAAAGAA
>Ga0256828_1001377_pt1 | contig 15181 bp, 11 predicted proteins | sample CV88metaG_FD_185993 | JGI IMG/M metagenome (GOLD analysis project Ga0256828, IMG submission 185993) | Hydrothermal vent microbial communities from East Pacific Rise, Pacific Ocean - CV88 | ecosystem: Environmental > Aquatic > Marine > Hydrothermal vents | place: Pacific Ocean: East Pacific Rise...
TACAACCTCTTACGGTAGGCTTCTAGTGTGTAGGCGAAGGTTTTGACGCGTATTTTAATAGAGCCACTGGGTTTGTTGGCATCTATGTCGTGTAGGGTGAGGTGTGGGGTGTGTGATGCACCGAGGATTTTATCGATAATGGCATAGGTAGGGGCATCGTGTCCACACTTGAAGCTACTTAGGTCAACCACAGCAACATTGGGGTGGCGTGATGCAAACTTTGCACCCCAAACTTTTTGGGCTGAGTTGGTAGAGAAGTTCTCTTGCCAGACATCACGAATATCAAAAACAGACTCAATACGTCCTTGTGCGATATCGTCTGCAAATAGAGGGGTTAAAAAGGCTTCATCTTTAGGAATAGAGCCAAGAGAGAGGCACTTAAATCCGAGTGATTGAAAGGCATCTAAGACTTCGTGGTTCATTCCAGGGTCACTGTGGTAGGGACGACCAAGTAAGAGTAAAACCACCTCTTTGTTTGTAACAGCCTCTTCTAAAATGGTTTTAGCTTCCTTGCTGAGTGCTTCATTGTGTGCTTGGAGTGCTTTAAACCCCTCATTCATAGCGTGTGCATTCTCATCTTGTGTGATGTTGAGGTATGCTCCCCACGTCTGAAAGAGTTGTGCTTGGAGGCGTTGTTTGTCATGGAAATTGAGGGCATCTTCTACATAGGTGATGTTCTGTTTGGCAAAGAGATTTTGCTCTTTGGTAAAGGCAGAGTAGACCACTTTTGGCGTACCTGAGACAATAGGACACGCTGTTTGCCCCATACTCTTTTGCACAAATCCATCAAGGTGGGTAATGGCAGGAAACCAGATGAAGTCAATCCCTTTTCTTTGGTACTTCTTCTCGTGTAAGAGTGCATAGATGTGTGATTGTGCCACTTTAGCAGGGTAGCAAGAGTCAACTGAGCCATACTTTGCACCAGCTAAATACATATCTTCATCAGAAAAGCCAGAGAAGAGAATATTGGTAGAGCGTACCCCTAAACTCTCAAGATAGCTTCGTAAAAAGGGTGCAACAGAGTAGATGTTTAGCACTTTAGGGAGTGCAATGGTAAGAGATGCTCTTTTTTGGCGTGCCTCTTGAGTACTTTGTTGAAAGGGGCGTGTGATGGTTTTACGTAAGGTCACCCCAAAGCGTAAGAGTCCCTTTTTTACCTCTTGTGTGGTGATTTCTTTTGGAGGAGGGGTTGGGGTGTAGCGTGGTGCAAAGAGGGTATAGGACTCGGTTTTGACAAGGTTAGGTGTGCTTTCTTGAAGAGATTTTTTATTGGCTTTGAGTGCTTTGAGTGCTTCGTGTGACTCTACTGTTCCCTCTTCACACGCAAACCCTGCAATGTAGCGTGTTAGACCAGAGGAGGGGGTTTGGGTGTCAATGAAGGTACGTGAACACGCAATAGAGCAGAAGTGACACCGTGTGGACTCATTGGTGGTTGAGGTATAGGTCATTTGGCGTGCCTCTTGCATACCTACAAAGGTACTGTATCCTCTCTCTTGAACCCTCTCTCTCGCTTCTAGTGCTGCTCCGTATGCTCCTGCTTCACCAGGGTGTGGGTGGACATTGACCGTAGCATCTGGAACGTGGGCTTTAATGTAGTCAACTTGTGCTTTGAGGGCTGCTTGGTTGTACTGTGTACCCCCTTGAAGGACAAAGTGTTCTCCAAATGAGGCAAGATTGGGTGCTTGTACCACATATTGCCAGACATTTTTAGGAAGCACTTTAGCAATACCAGCAAAGAGTTCAGCTTTGCTATACCCCTCCTTTTGAAAGTTTACCCTATCGGTATCTAAAAAGACAGCACACCCATAGTTAAAGCGTGGTACACGTTTGGCTGAGAATGCCACAGAGGCGAATGACTCTACCTCCACCCCAAACTGTTTTGCCATCGATTGTAAAAGGGTACCATTTCCAGCACTACACTGGTTAGAGAGGCGAAAGTTCTTCATCATACCATTCTCTAAAAAGAGGACTTTAATATCTTGTCCTCCAATATCACAAATCACGTGAATATCTTCTCCAAAGACCTCTTGGGCTGACTTCATATGGGCAATGGTCTCTACAATATTCGCATCGGCTTTGAGCGCACCCTCTAAGACATCTCCAGCATACCCCGTAACCCCTAAACCTTGAATATCGTAGTAGCCGTGGGTGTTGTGGGCATCGATTTGTGCCAAGAGTTCAAGGGTATCGACAATGGGGTTTCCTTTAGAGAGTTGATAGACCTTTAAAAGAAGCTCCCCTTTGGCATTGACCAGTACAGCTTTAGAGGAGGTTGAGCCTCCATCAATCCCTAAAAAACAAGGGGTGGGTTGGGTGAGGGTAGGGGGTGTAAAGGGGGCAATGGTGTAGGCTTTTTGAAACGCTTCAAGTTCAGCTTGACTCTGCACAAGTGGGGTATCATCGTTTTGTTGGTTGCTGATAGCTCCTGTATCGATAAGGGTTTGAAGTGGAATGAGTCCTGAGAAGTTTTGGGTATGGTTTGCCTCTCCCTCTCCAAAAATAATCGCCCCTAATGCTGCGTAGTATTGGGCATTTTGGGGGACTTGAATGAGTCTGTTGAGTGCTGTTTTATCGTAAGGTACTTCTCTCTCATCCCAAATCTGAGCAATGCGTACCCTCCAGCACGTTTGTAAAAAAGGGAGGTAGGTATTAGGTCCTCCTAGGAGTAAGACATTGGGCATTAGTGTTTCACCTCGTGTTAAGACGGTGAGGTTTTGCATGACAATCGCATCAGCAAGGGAGTTCATAATCTCCTCACTAGGAATCGAGCTTTTGACAAGGTTGACAATATCGGTCTCAGCAAAGACCCCACACTTGGCTGCTACGTGGTGGAGTTTGTGAGGGTTAAAGGTGATGTTTGCGAGGGCTTCTTTTTCTAAGCCGACTTTCATGGTACACTTCTCAATGGTCGCACCCGTTCCTGAAGCACACTTCTCATTCATTGAAGTAGTGACACTCTTTGTGCCATCATCTGCTTCTTTAAAGTGAATAATCTTCGCATCTTGTCCACCCAGTTCTACCACAGCGTGGACATCGGGGTGGAGGTGTTCTACGGCTAAGACAACGGCATTGACCTCTTGAACAAAACGGGCATTGAGGGTAGGGGCAATACGTGACGCACCTGAACCTGTAATATAGACCTTTTGAATGGCTTTTTCTAGTTGAGGCTCTGCTTCAAAGAGTTTTTGGAGTAACGCTAGAAGTGTTTGGGCTTGTCTGGTGTCGTGTGGGGTGTAGGCTTTATGAAGAATCTCAAACGCTTCATTACAGACTACATACTTGACCGTTGTTGAGCCAATGTCAATGCCGAGGCTATACATTTACGCCTCTTTTTTTAACTGTCTTATGGCAAAAAAGAGCCAAATAAGCCCCATGGCAATAAAGGGAAGACTCAGTGCTTGTCCTGTGGTAATAGGGAGTGACCACGTATAGTCAGCTTGTTTGGTTTTGGTAAACTCTAAGGCAAATCGTACACTAAACATCACCGTTAAAAAGAGAGGGGGAAAGAGTCGTGTGGTCGCTTTGGCTGAGAGTTTGGTGTAGAGCCAGACAAGTAGCACAAACAATAAGAGGTAACTAAAGGCTTCATAGAGTTGGACTGGGTGGCGTGGAAGCATATCGATACGTGAGAAGATAATCCCCCATGGCTGTTGGGTGGGAAGCCCTAAAATCTCTGAGTTAAAGAAGTTTCCAAAACGGACAAATGAAGCCGTTAATGCCCCAGCCATACTGATGCGTGCAAGAAGCCAAAGGTAGGGTTGGTTGTAGCGTCGACTAAAGAGGTAGAGTGCTACTAAGACACCAAGGAGTCCTCCGTGACTTGCTAATCCCCCTTTCCAGACTTTGAAAATCTCTAAAGGGTGTGAGAGGTAGAAGTGTGGCTCATAGGCAAAACAGTGCATTAAGCGTGAACCCACCACTGCACCAACCATTACATAGATAAGAAGATGCTCTAAGACAGCAGGGTCTTTGTTTTCACGCTTGTAGACCCATTGAAGTAAGGAGAGTCCTAAAAAGAAAGAGCCTACAAAGAGTAAGCCATACCAACGTAGTTGTAGTGGTCCTAAATGGAGTAAAACGGGGTCGATATTCCAAACAAAGTGTTCCATAGTAATCCTCTTTTAGCGAACAGATATGAAGAGGATTATACTTAAAATAGATTAACTGTTAATTTTCTCTTTAATCTCTTTGGCAATTTGTGAAATTTTGGTGATTTTTTCACGGTGGCTGAGGTGTTCATCAAGGAGGACTTTGACAAAGGCTGAACCAACAATGACCCCATCAACCCCTTCAGCTTTCGCTTTGGCACTCTTTTGGTCAACCCCAAACCCTACATAGACAGGGGTGGTGGTGTGTTGTTTAATCTCTGTAATAATAGGTTGGAGGGCTTCACTCTTTCCAGCCCCTGTAATACCAGCATACGCCACAAGGTAGATAAACTTCTTAGCATCTGTGACAATTTGCTTAATACGCTCAGGGCTATCGGTTGGGGCAATGAAGTCAATAAGATTTAAGTTTGCCTCTTCAATGCTAGGTTTATAGGCACGTGCCTCCTCTAGGGGGAGGTCTGGAATAATAAATCCACTCACACCACTCTTTTGGGCTTGTTCAATAAAGTAGGGAACACCTCTATGGTAGAAGGGGTTGAAGTATCCCATCCAGAGGGTGTCAATATGGGGTGTGATTTGTGCTGAAGCTTCAAAAAGGTGTGAGAGTTTAAAGCCATTTTGGAGGGCTTTAAGGTTGGCAGACTCAATGACTGGACCATCGGCAACGGGGTCAGAGAAGGGCATACCCAACTCCAATGTATCAACGCCTGCCTCTGCTAAAGCTAAAGAAGCATCAACGGTAAATGCTAAATCTGGAAAACCTGTGGTGATGTATGCGACTAACTGTTTCAAAATAAGACTCTTTTTATCTGATATAGATGTAATTTCAATATTATATGATAAAATGAGTAAAAATATAGATTATGTTATCTATTTGTTTTTAAAGTGGTTTTGAAGCTTTAAAAGCGTGACATAAGACTAAATAGAATAAGCAGTGAGGATTCATAAAATTATGAGTATGCAGACCCCTAAGATAGACAAAAGAGTAACCCTAACACATATAGCAAAGATGAAAGGTGTTGAACCCATTACTATGGTCACTGCCTACGATGCCCTCTTTGCACAACTTTTTGATGGTGAAGTAGAGATGATTTTAGTGGGCGATAGCCTCAATATGAGCTTTTTGGGTAAAGAGGATACGCTGAGTGCGACCATGGAGCAGATGATTTACCATACACAAGCTGTCTGTAATGGTGCAAAACTCCCTTTGATTGTCTTAGATATGCCATTTGGCTCTTACACCACCCCTGAGTTGGCTGTGAAGAATGCCACACGTGCCTATCAAGAGACATCAGCACAAGCTGTGAAGATTGAGGGAGGTAAAGAGAGGGCTTCTATTGTGAAGGCTTTAACACAAAACTCCATTGCTGTTTTGGGGCATATTGGTTTAATGCCTCAGTTTTTAAGAAGTGAGGGGGGCTATAAGGTAAGAGGGCGTACACAAGAAGATATTGATGTGCTTGTTGAAGATGCGTTAGCCCTAGAGGAGGCTGGAGCGTTTGCCATTGTGGTTGAGGGTGTCAAAGCTGAAGCTTCAAAAGCCATCACCCAAGCACTACGTATTCCAACCATTGGCATTGGTGCAGGTAATGTCACAGATGGACAAGTGTTAGTCTGGAGTGATATGTTTGGTTTTTTTGAGTCGTTTAAACCAAAGTTTGTGAAGCAGTATCTAGATGGTGCAAAGCAGATACGTCAAGGTTTAGCTGAATATAGAGATGAGGTAAAATCTCGTGCTTTTCCAAGTGAGGAGTATAGCTATTAATGGAGCGTATGGTTGAGATAGAGAAGTTTGATGCAGAGGTATCTTATGAGGTCTCTTTACGTCCAAGTGGTTGGGAAGAGTATATTGGACAAGAGAAGATTAAGAAGAACCTTCAAGTCTTTATTGAGGCGAGTAAACGAAGAGGAGAGGCGTTAGACCATATTCTCTTCTTTGGACCTCCTGGGCTTGGAAAGACAACCATTGCCAATATTATTGCCAATGAGATGGGTGCCAATATTAAAACCACAGCAGCCCCAATGATTGAAAAATCAGGCGACCTTGCTGCTTTGTTGACGAACATTGAAGAGGGGGATATTCTCTTTATCGATGAGATTCACCGTATGAGTCCAGCCATTGAGGAGATTCTCTACCCTGCAATGGAGGATTTTAGGCTTGATATTATTATTGGTTCAGGTCCAGCTGCACAAACGGTAAAGATTGACCTTCCTCGCTTTACCCTCATAGGAGCAACCACGCGTGCAGGAATGCTCTCTAACCCTCTGCGTGAGCGTTTTGGTATGCACTTTAGAATGCAGTTTTACACCTCTGAGGAGTTAGCCCATATTGTCAAAGGTGCTTCTGTGAAGTTAGAGAAGTTTGCAGGTGATGAAGCCAGTTATGAGATTGCAAGACGAAGCCGTGGGACACCCCGTATTGCTCTGCGTCTATTAAAGCGTGTACGCGATTTTGCTGAAGTGTTTGATGAGGAGGAGATTTCTCTCTCTCGTGCTTCGTATGCCCTTGATGAGTTGGGTGTGAATGCGTTAGGGTTTGATGAGCAAGATATTCGTCTTTTAGAGTTACTCATTAGTGCAAAGAGTAAACCAATGGGGCTGAGTACCATTGGTGCAGCGTTGAGTGAAGATGAGGGAACGATTGAAGATGTGGTTGAGCCTTACCTCATTGCCAATGGCTATATTGAACGTACAGCACGTGGGCGAATTGCGACACCAAAGAGTTATGAACACTTTAGACTCTCTTCGCATCAAGAGGGTAACAATGTCTAAAGCTACACTGATGATTACCCTCTTGTTTTTCTTAGCAATGGTGGGTGCTTACTCTGTCTATAAACCCTTTTTACTCTCTATTACCGTAGCCATCTTATTGAGTATGGCTACATTTAACCTTACCAATCAACTCATTGCCTTTACACGCTCTAGCAAAGTGAGTGCGATGCTCTCTACACTGGTGTTGAGTCTACTGCTCTTTGCCCCTATTGTCTACTTAGCAACGGTGGGTGTTGGCTACATTGGACACCTTGATGCCAAAGGAATTCAAGAGATGTTCTCTCAAATTAAAGAGTCCATTGACCAAGTGAGTTACCTCAAAGAGTTGAGCCAACAATACCTGAGTGATGAGAAGATAGCACTCTACATTAAAGATGCCACAAGTTACTTGACCACAGTGAGTGGTATGGGGTTTGGTTTTGTGAAGAATATGCTCTTTGTGGTGGTCTTTTACTTCTTTATTAACTACTATGGAAACCGTTTTTTTGACACCATCTTAGCCCTGCTTCCTGTCTCGCCTAGTAGGGGTGCAAAGATGATTCAAGAGGTCTCAGCAACAATGGAGATTGTCTTCTACTCCATTATTGTTACAGCCATTTTTGAGGGGTTACTCTTTGGCATCATTGTGAGCTACTTTGGTTTAAATGGGTTACTTTTTGGGGTGATTTATGGGTTTGCCTCACTTATTCCTATTATTGGAGGGGTGGTTGTCTGGGCGCCTGTAACACTCTATGCGTGGACAAAAATAGATACCCAAACAGCGTTGATTATTATGGGGTACTCCATTGTGATGATTTCGATTATTGCAGATACCTTTATTAAGCCGATGATTATTCAAGTCATTAAAGAGGATTTCTTAAAGAGTACCATTCAGATTAACCCTATCTTAATCTTCTTCTCCATCTTAGCTGGTATGAGTACCTATGGCTTTTGGGGAATGATTTTAGGTCCTGCTGTGACCTCATTTCTCATTGCTATTACCAAAGTCTATCTCGATTATAGTGAGAAGTAGAGGGGCTATTTGCTTTGGTGTGGTATGATATTTAAAAGGATATAGTATGATTAAAGTATTGATTATTGAAGATGATTTAGAGTTAGCAAATACCTTGACACTCTTTTTAGAGAAGTATGGTATGGAGGTTGAGGGGGTAGAAGAACCCTATTTGGGACTCTCATTATTGACACAAAAGTCCTTTGATATTGTCATTTTAGACTTAACACTTCCTGGAATTGATGGGTTAGATGTGGTGACACAGATTCGCCAACAGAGTAACATACCTATTATTATCTCCTCTGCACGTGATGATATTACTGATAAGGTCATTGGGTTAGAAAGAGGTGCAGATGACTATATGCCAAAGCCTTACAATCCAAGAGAGTTAGTCACACGCATTAAGACAATTTTACGCCGTACCCATAGCAGTAGTGAAGAGCGTGTAGCAGAGCCTGCACTCTTTGAGATTGAAGCAGAGGGGAGAACCATTCGTTTTAAAGACCACTTTTTAACCTTGACAGCAGCTGAGTATGATATTTTGTCAATGCTTATTCAACATAAAAATGGCTCAGTATCACGTGAACAACTCCTCTATGAGAGTGAACACATTGATGATGAGAGTTCTATTAAAAATATCGATGTGATTATCTCTCGTATTCGACAAAAACTTGCCAAAGTAGACAGTGAACATAGCTACATTAAACCCGTTAGAGGGGTTGGGTATATGTTGACAGATAGGGTTTAAATGCGTCACCTCTCTGTTACGACCTTTATTCATATCCTCTTTAGTGTGACGTTGAGTATTCTCTTAGTGACCTTTTTACTCTTTCTCTCGTGGGATAAAGATAGAAGAAAAATTGAAGAGTTTAAACGCTATCAACTCATCTCCTTAACATTCCTCTCAAACCTCAAACTCAGCCCCAACAAAGAGGAGTTAAAAAAACTCTATAAAGAACTCTACTTAAAGCCTGTCCATCGTAAGAAGGTGGCTGAGTTGAAGTTAAAGATTGAAGATAGGGGAGATACCCTCTTTAGTGGAGGCTCAGAGCTAGGGAGTGTACGGGTCTTTTTAGTCGATGGTATGCGTTATGTCTATGTGCAACGCATGTGTTACAACCTACTTTTAAAAGATAATCAACCTAAAACCTACGCCTTTGAGATGGCACTGGGGTTAGGACTCTTTTTTATGATTGTCCTTTTGTTGTTGTATATTGCGATTTTAAAGAAACTCTCTCCCTTAAAAGAGTTGCATAAAGAGATTGAGAAGTTTGCCCACGGCGATATGCAGACACGTATTACCTACCGTAATGAAGATGAGATTGGTAAGATTGCCAAGAGTTTTGATGAGGCGATTGTTCACATTCAAACCCTTAGCCACTCTAAAAACCTCTTTATGCGTAATATTATGCACGAGATTCGCACACCTCTCACAACAGGGCGTATTGCTGTTGAACTCATTGATGAGCCTCAAATACAAGAGATTTTAATGAAAGCGTTCGATAGAATGCACACGCTTATTTCAGAGTTGGCTGAAGTGGAGCGTATTACCACGTATGGTTTTGAACCAACATTTGAGTTTGTCCATTTAAGTGAGTGTATCGCTTTAGCCAAAGAGTTGTTAATGGTAGAGAACCCCTCTTTGGAGTTGAAGATTCAAGATGTTCAGCTTCATACAGATAGTAAATTGATGGCACTGGTTTTAAAAAATCTTATTGACAATGGTTTTAAGTATGGAAAAGAGAAAAAGGTCTTAGTGCGTACGCATGGAAGTGTGATTGAGGTTATCTCTTATGGTTCACCCCTAGAGCATCCACTCTCTTACTACACCGAACCCTTCTCACAAGCTGAAAAGAGAAGTGAAGGGTTTGGGCTTGGGTTGTATATTGTTGATAATATCTTAGAGAAGTTGGGGTATCGTTTAGGGTATCGTTATGGGGAGAAGGAGGGGAGTAACATCTTTATGTTAATCCCCAAATCTGCACGTTAATCTTCTGCTTGACGTGTTTGACGTGAAGTACGAATGGCTTGTGCTATGAGTTCAAGTGGGTTTTTAAAGCAAATCTCTGACTCAGCTTCATTGAGTGCTTCACTAATCTGCACACGACACGCACTACACTCTGCACTTACATAGGTTGCCTTCGTCTCTTCAATCATTACAGCTTTAGGTTTTCCAGCAGCCTGAGCAAAGTGGAACTTCTCTGTCTGCATCGTAACCCCACCAAATCCACAACATCTATCTGGGTCACTCATCTCTACAAGGGGGTAGTTGGGTGCTAAGAGGTTACGAGGTTGTTGTGAGATACCTTGTACCTTTTTGGCGTGACATGGGTCGTGATAGGTAATAGGGGTATCAAATGTTACACCACTCTCTTTAAGCAGTGCTTGAAGCCCTGTGTGTGCATCTAGCCACGCTGTTGCCATATGAATTTTTTGGCTGACTGCTTTGGCTCTGGCTTCCCACTCTGGCATCTTTTTATTTTTAAAGAAGACTTGCCAATCGTGTTTAACCATAGCTGAACAGGTCGCTTCTGGAATGAGCATAGCATCATACTCATCCATAAAACTCTCAAAATACTCAATATTGGCTTTGGTCATTCTCTCTACACTCTCCACAGCTCCCGTAAAGTATGCAGGCGCACCACAACAGAGCTGTTTTTTAGGAATAAAGATTTCAATATTGAGTGTCTCTAAAATCTCTACAAGACTCTCTCCAATACCTGCATAGTTATAGTTTCCTAAACAGCCAATAAAGAGTGCCACTTTAAGGGGTTTCTCTTGGGGTGTTTTGGCTGGAATATGTTCAGGGTAACTGTTGAGAAAAGAGCGTTTCATTAAAGAGGGAATGAGTCGTCCTTTTCGTACCATAGGTAGTGCAAAGCGTGACTTTAACCCTCTTCCTTTCTCATCAATACTAAAGGCACACGTTTGAAACATAAACCCTAGTTTCATCACCCAATCCATCACTTTACGATGCTCTAAGAGGTAGAAGATAACCTTTTTATACAGAGGCATACCAAAGGTTTGTGCAATATCAGCACGTACCTCTTCAATGACCATATCTGTTGGTAAAGAGTTGGGGCAGACATCGGTACACGCTGTACAGAGAAAACAGCTCTCAAAAATATCTTTGGCTGTTTTGTCTAGGGTAAGGTCACCTCGCTCATACGCACCTAAGAGGTCAATAAATCCTCGAGGAGAGGTGACTTCGTCGGGGTGAATTTGGTGAATGGTACAGACAGGAATACACTTTCCACACTTAATACACGCATCACTTGTCTCAGTGAAGTTAAAAATATCTTCAATTTGTTTACTCATATATCCTCTTATTCTTCTGTGTTACATCGTATGGTTTCAACGGAGAGAGTCTACCTCTTTATACCGTTTTAGAGAAACTCTTTTTACTCTTTGCATACTTTTTCATATAGGCATCAAATGGCATAGCAATATTACGAATGAGCAGTGTACCTGTGGTACTTACGCTGATTTTATCTTCTGTAATGGTGACAAGTTCAGCCTCTACAAACTCTTCTAAGGCTTCAAGTGCATCAGCAAAGTACTCAGCAAAGACAATGTTATGCTCTTTGTTTACACGCTTCATATCAATAGAGAAGTTTGCCATCAGCTCCATAATGACAGCTTTTCGAATGTAGTCATCTTCGCTTAGGTTCACCCCTCGCTCAAAGGGGAGTCTTCCTGCATCAATCGCCTCTTCATACGCTTTCATATTTTTAGTGTTTTGTGCGTAGTAGTGACTCCCTTCACCAATGCTCGTAAGCCCAATCCCCACAAGATTTGCACCCCCTTTGGTGGTGTATCCTTGGAAGTTTCTATGAAGCTCCCCTTTTGCAATGGCACCAAAGAGTTCATCTTCAGGTTTTGCAAAGTGGTCCATTCCCACCATCTTATACCCTTTGTTCTCAAAGAAGTCAATGGTATATTTGAAGATTTTAAGCTTCTCATCTGGTGTTGGTAGGGTGGTTTCATCGAACTTTCTTTGTGTTTTCATAAGCCACGGTACGTGGGCATAGTTAAAGACAGCCACACGGTCAGGGTTGAGTACAGTAGAGAGTTCAAGGGTCTTTTTAAATGTCTCTAGGTTCTGGTAGGGTAAGCCGTAGATAAAGTCGGTGTTAATAGACTCAATCCCATACTTTCGTGCTAGCTTGACTGCATTTTGTGTCAGTTGAAGTGGTTGGACACGGTGAATCTCTTTTTGTACCTTCTCATCGAGGTCTTGTACCCCAAAGCTAATACGGTTAAAGCCGTGTTTAGCAAAGACTTTCATCTGCTCTTCATTGAAAAAGCGTGGGTCAATCTCACAGCTTATCTCTGCTTCTTGACTCCAGTTTGGAAACTTAGACTTAATGTAGCTTACAATCTCATCGAGTTCGTGTGCTTGGTAGTAGGTTGGTGTTCCCCCTCCAAAGTGAAACTGAATTACTTCACGCGTGGTGTCAATATGTTGTGCTAAGAGGTCTATCTCTTTTTTGAGGTACTCTACATAGCGTGAGAGTTTGTCGTGTTTAGAGGTAAAGACCACATTACACCCACAAAAGTAACACGCACTTCTACAAAAAGGAAGATGGACATAAAGAGAGAGTTGCTCTGAGGCATCTTTTAAGTAGTTAATGTAGTCATCATACTCAAAGGCATCGCTAAACTCTAGTGCTGTGGGGTAGGAGGTGTAGCGAGGTCCAGACTTGGAGTATTTGCTAAACTTTTCAAAATCAATCATACTCATTTTGACTCTCTTTGTTGGTCTAGCCACACCATAATACCCTTTTGGGCGTGTAGACGGTTCTCTGCTTCAGAGAAAATCACTTCAGCGTGTTTCTCAAAGGTCTCTTCACTCACCTCATACTCACGGTATGCAGGAAGACAGTGAAGGAAAATCGCATCCTCTTTGGCTAAAGACATGAGGCTCTCATCGACCATATACCCCTTAAAGTCTGCAATACGCTTCTCTTTTTCATCCTCTTGACCCATACTCACCCATGTATCGGTTGTGACCACATCACACCCTACAACAGCCTCTTTAGGGTCGTGTGTAAAGGTAATTGTTGCACCACTCTCTTTGGCAAAGGCTAACGCTTGAGCAACAATGGCTTCATCACACCCATACCCTTTTGGTGTGGCTACACGTAACTCAAACCCAAGTTTACTCGCAAGCATCAGCCAAGAGTGTGTCATATTGTTTCCATCACCTACGTATGCAACAACAGGGTTGGTTGCTTTATTGAACTCAATCATTGTTAGATAGTCTGTCATGAGTTGTACAGGGTGGTAAGAGTCGGTTAAACCATTAATAACAGGGACTTTGGAGTATTTGGCAAACTCTTCAAGTTTACTCTGCTCAAAAGTACGAATCATCACCATATCTACCATACGGCTAATGACACGTGCTGTATCTTTCATAGGCTCACCACGTCCTAGTTGAATATCGTTACTTGAGAGAAAGAGTCCAACACCACCAAGTTGATAGATACCCGTCTCAAAACTGACACGTGTGCGTGTTGAGGATTTTTCAAAAATCATTCCGAGTGTCTGCTTCTCCAAATAGGAGACAAAGTGACGCTGTTTGGTTTGTGCTTTAATCTTTTGTGCTAAAGCAATCATCTCTAAGAGTTCCTCTTTGCTAAAATCAGCAAGGGTTAAAAAGTGTCTCATGGGACTTTCCTTATACATTTATTATCATAAAATGTAAGTTTTATAAAGGAATTATTCTACCATAAAATTGGTTGTATTCGTATAAAAGAGGGGTTTATCGTCGCCACACACCAAGGAGGTGGGGCTTTGGGTGGGGAGGGGATTACTTTTGTAGTAACACAGCAGCCTCTTTTGCGTGGTAGGTGATGATAATATCAGCCCCAGCACGTTTAAAGCCAAGAAGTGTCTCCATCATCACTCTATCGTAGTCAATCACACCAGCACGACCAGCCATCTTGAGCATAGAGTACTCTCCACTAACATTATAGACAGCCAAGGGGAGGGTGGTATTCTCTCTAACATCACGGATAATATCCATATAAGCAAGGGCAGGTTTGACCATAAGCATATCAGCCCCTTCTTGTTCATCTGCGACACTCTCAGCAATGGCTTCTCTTCTATTGGCAGGGTTCATCTGGTAACTGCGTCTATCTCCAAAGCTAGGGCTAGACTCAGCCACATCTCTAAAAGGTCCATAGTAGGCTGAGGCAAATTTGGTAGAGTAGCTCATAATAGGCAAGTTCTCAAACCCTGCTTCATCTAAACCTGCTCTAATGGCTTGAATCATTCCATCCATCATACCACTTGGTGCTATCATATCTACACCAGCTTTTGCATGAACCACGGCTTGTTTAGCGAGGTTTTGTAGGGTGATATCATTGTCAACAGTTTGGAGTACAGGGTCAAGTACCCCACAGTGTCCATGGTCGGTATATTCACAAAAGCAGAGGTCCGTAGTAACAAACATCTCTGGGTGAGCCTCTTTAATGGCACGTACAGTTTGTGCCATAATACCGTGTTCACACATAGCATCACTCCCTACGGAGTCTTTTGTTTGAGGAATACCAAAGAGAATAACAGCATAGATACCTAACGATTTGAGTTCTTGACACTCTTTGAGAATCTCATCAACACTCATCTGGTAGACCCCTGGCATAGAGGCTACCTCCTCTTTAATACCCTCTCCACTCTTTGCAAAGAGTGGGTAGATAAAGTCATTGACACTGAGGTGTGTCTCTTCGAGAAGATTACGTAGTACGGGGTTAATTCTTTTTCGTCTAAATCGAGCAAACATAGATAGCCTTTAGTAAATGGTTTTTAACATTTTAACCAAAAAACCCTAATTCCTTATGCCAAATTATTTATTGTTATAGTATAATCCTCTTATGAAACATATAGAGATATCAGAGGTTGCAACCTTACCAACCAAACACGGACTCTTTAAGATACAAGCGTTTAAAGAGGCAGAGAAAGAGCATTTGGCTATTTTTACACACAATTTACACGAGATAGATATACCTATGGTGCGTGTGCATTCAGAGTGTCTTACGGGTGATGCGTTAGGTTCACTCAAGTGTGACTGTGGAGAGCAACTCAACCGTGCTTTAGAGTTGATTGCTAAAGAGGGTGGTTTGGTAATTTACCACCGTCAAGAGGGGCGTAATATTGGACTCCTTAATAAAGTCAATGCCTATGCACTACAAGATACTGGACTCGATACCGTAGAGGCAAACCACCAGTTGGGTTTTCGTGCCGATGAGCGTACCTATGAGATTGTATCATTTATGTTAGCACACTTAAAGGTAGCAAAGATTCGCCT
>Ga0256828_1001378_pt1 | contig 15159 bp, 14 predicted proteins | sample CV88metaG_FD_185993 | JGI IMG/M metagenome (GOLD analysis project Ga0256828, IMG submission 185993) | Hydrothermal vent microbial communities from East Pacific Rise, Pacific Ocean - CV88 | ecosystem: Environmental > Aquatic > Marine > Hydrothermal vents | place: Pacific Ocean: East Pacific Rise...
AACACCATCAGATCAACACAATCTTGATGAGTTTAGAGAGCTTTATAAAAAAGAGAATCCAGATATGATCTTTTTATGTTTACCAAACAACCCTATGGGTGAGTGTTTAGATGCAAAAGATGTATATGAGTTTTTAGATGAGGTTGATAGTGAGACTTTAGTTGTGCTTGATGGTGCTTACCAAGAGTATGCAAAATATAAAGATGAAGCAAAAAAGATAGTTGTAGCAGATGTAACTAAAAAATATCCAAATGTTATCTATCTTGGAACATTTTCAAAAGCTTATGCATTGGGTGGTTTAAGAGTTGGATATGGGATAGCTTCAGTTGAGATTATAAATACACTATACAAATTAAGACCACCATTTAATGTAACAACACTATCACTAGAGGGTGCAAAAGAGGCACTAAAATGTAAAAAATTTACAAAAAAATGTATAGCTAAAAACTTTGATGAGATGAAAAGATATGAAAAATATGCTACAAAAAGAGGTTTTGAGTATATCCCAAGCTATACAAACTTCATAACAATATATATGGGGAAACACTCATCAAAAGAGGTAGCTCAAAAGCTTCTTGAAAAGGGTGTGATCATAAGAGATATGACAGGATATGGTCTAAATGCAATTCGTATCACTATTGGTACAAAAGATCAAAATACAAAAGTATTTAAAATATTAGATAAAGTTTTAGATGACTAAAAAGTATTATAGCTACGATGAGTGTGTTTTAGATTGTAAGAGTTTATTAGCACCTATAAAAGAGTATAATCCTGATGCAATAGTTAGTATTGCAAGGGGTGGATTGCTTATAGGTCAGCTTTTATCTTATGGTATGAATCAAAGAGAGTTATATAGTATAAATTGTGTACACTATGATGATACTACAAAATTAGATAGTTTTAAGATCTCAAATATCCCAGATCTTTCATCTTTTAAAAAGATCGTTTTAGTAGATGATATTGTAGATAGTGGTGAAACAATGGTAGAGATACTAAAAATAGTAACTAAAAAATATCCTCAATGTGAAATTAAAATAGCTTCTATTTTTTATAAAAATAGTGCATTGATAATGCCAGATTTTAAAGTAAAAGAGGCAAAAGAGTGGATAGATTTTTTTTGGGAAATAGATATAAATAGGTAAATATGAAAAATATAGATATAAAAAAGAAAGATATACAAGAGTTGAAAGTAGTTGCTCAAGATATTAGAGATAGGATCATAGAGGTTGTTTCTAAAAATGGTGGACATTTTAGTTCCACTTTAGGGGCTGTTGAGCTTACTATTGGTATGCACAAAGTTTTTGATCCATATAGTGACCCTTTCATATTTGATGTTTCTCACCAATGCTACCCACATAAACTTCTTACATCAAGATGGAATCAGTTTGAGACACTAAGACAATTTAAGGGTATAAGTGGATTTACAAAACCAAAAGAGAGCAAAGCAGACTATTTTGTAGCAGGGCATAGCTCTACATCTATCTCACTTGCTGTTGGTGCTGCAAAAGCTGCTAAGCTAGAGAAAAATGGAAAAGTTCCTGTTGTGATGATAGGTGATGGATCTATGACAGCTGGTATGATATATGAGGCTTTAAATGAGCTAGGAGATCTAAAGCTTCCAGTTGTAATCATACTAAATGACAATGAGATGAGTATAGCAAAACCAATAGGTGCTATGTCTAAACATCTTAGCAAACTTCTAGCTGGTAAATTTTACCAAGGTTTTAGAGATAAAGTTGATCATATAGTAAAAAACTATATGCCAAAAGGGACAGAATATATTGCAAAAAAGATAGAGGAGTCTATGAAACTAATAACTCCTGGGATAATCTTTGAAGAGATGGGGATAGATTATATAGGTCCTATAGATGGACATAATCTTGAGGAGATAATAGAGACTTTATCTTTAGCTAAAAATCTTAAAAAGCCAGTTATAGTACATGCAAAAACTACAAAAGGAAAAGGGTATCCAATAGCTGAGGGTCACCATGAGCATTGGCATGGGGTATCGCCATTTGATGTGAAAACTGGAGAGTTCAAGAAAAAAGCTGGTGCAAAATCTGCAACATCTGTATTTAGTGATAAGCTTTATGAGTTAGCTAAAAATGATGAAAAGATAGTGGGTGTCACTGCTGCAATGCCAAGTGGTACTGGTATGGATAAATTAATGAAACATTTTCCAAATAGATTTTGGGATGTAGCAATAGCAGAACAACATGCAGTAACATCTATGGCAGCTATGGCAAAAGATGGTTTTAAACCTTTTGTTACGATCTATTCTACATTTTTACAAAGAGGGTTTGATTCAATTGTTCACGATGTATGTTTGATGAATCTAGGGGTTACTTTTTGTATCGATAGAGCTGGAATTGTTGGGGCAGATGGTGAAACACATCAAGGTCAGTTTGATATAAGTTTTTTAAGATTTTTACCAAATATGACTTTAATGGCTCCACGAGATAGTGCAACACTAGAGTATGCTTTGGAGTTTGCAACAGCTTTTGACTCACCACTAGCTATACGATACCCAAGAGGTGCATTTAGCTCTTTACCATATACAGCAACACCATTTGAGTATGGAAAAGCTGAGGTGTTAAAAAATGCAAACTCTAAAATAGCACTTTTAGGATATGGAGCAGGAGTAGGTCGAGCTGTAGAGACTGAAAAACTACACAAAGATGATCTAACTATCGTAGATCTTAGATTTGTAAAACCTTTAGATGAGGATCTACTAAAAAATCTAGCAAAAACTACAAAAAAATGGTATGTTTTTAGTGATAGTCAAGCTCAAGGTGGAGTGGGATCTGCACTATTGGAGTTTGTATCTAAATATGATCTAAATATAAAAATTAAAACATTTGAGTATGAAGATATATATATCCAGCATGGGGATACAAAACTTTTAGAGGAAGAGCTAGGTTTACTTCCTTACCAAATAGTAGAAAAAATTTGAAAAATCTAAATATAACTTTTGAAGATAATGGCTTTATATTTAAAGCTATATCTTTTAATATAAAAACAAATACATTGCATGTAGAAAAGTATGATAAACAAAATAATTTCATAAAAAAAACAGAAATTAAAATGGCTCAGATACCAAAAAAAATAAAACAAAAACTAAATCCACTAAAATCAAAAAAATAGTATGAAAATATCGGTTATAATTCCTACATACAATAGAGCCAATTTTCTACTTAAAACTATCCAATCTGTTCTTGACCAGAGTATATTACCATATGAAATTATAGTAGTAGATGATGGATCTACAGATGAAACCCAAGCTATCATAAAAGATTCCCCTTTCTATGATAAGCTTATATATCTTAGACAAGAGAATAAAGGTGTATCTAGTGCTAGAAATAGGGGAATAGATATAGCTAAAGGGGAGTGGATATGTTTTTTGGATAGCGATGATATTTGGTATCCTTCAAAACTAGAAAAACAGATAGAGTTTCACAAAAATAATCCCAACATTCTTTTTTCACACACAAATGAAGAGTGGATATTTAATGGTAAAATAATAAAGCAAAAAAAACACCAACAAAAACAATCAGGATTTTGTTTTGAACAAAATATTCACAACACCCTTATTGGTGCATCTACAGTTATGATCCATAAAACTATCTTTGATAAAGTTGGTTTATTTGATGAGAGTTTAAAAGTGTGTGAAGATTATGATTTGTGGCTTAGGATATTATCTCATTATGAAGTAAGGCTTGTAGAGGATACTCTTATAAAGAAGATAGCAGGTCATAAGGAGCAACTATCTTTCTCTACACCACTTATGGATATATATCGAATTGAGGCTCTTAAAAAGCATCTAAATAGTAAATATAGCAACATAGTACAAAAAGTTATATCTAAAAAGATAGAGATATTGCTAAAAGGTGCTAAAAAGCATAATAATAAAGAGATATTAGATAGATATGGATCTATATCTTAAGTAAACATCTCTTTTGTTTCAAGAAGTTTAGCGATAGCTTCATTTGCTTTTCTTTTCTCCTCGTTTCTTTTCTCATTTATCTCTTTAAGTTTAGCCAATGTTTCCATCTTTTCATGATCTATATTAGATTTGATCTGTATAGCTTTTCTATTATTTGAAGCACCAGCTAGTGCAGACCATTTCTCTTTGTTGTTGATATAAACTTTAGCAGATGAGCTTGTGGCATTTTTGTTGAAAACGATCACATCATCCTCTTTTAGATCTAATAGTTGTTTTACACTTAGTTCTGTTTCTGCTAACATAGCCTCTATTTTCATTCTAGCACCAGAGATAAGAGTATTTATATCTTTTTTCTTACTCACTTTTTTATGTTTAGCTTCAGCAAAAACTTTCTCAACAATAATATTTAACAAAGACTCAATATATGATATAGGGTAACAAATAGATAAAAATCCAGACTCCTCATCTATAGTTATCTCAAATACCACAAGAAGTACAATCTCATGATCAGAAATAATCTGAATAGCATTCGCATTTGTATCACGACTCTCTATCTTAAAGTTTATCGAAGATACATCATCCCAAGCTACTTTTAGATGCTTTACAATAAGTTTGTAAAAATGCTCAAAAACTTGCATCTCTATCTCTGTTAGTTCTTTCTCTGTATTATCAGATAATGCACTATCACCATTACCCAATAGATGAGCAATGATCTTATGACTAATTGCAGGGTTACACTCCATAACAATTCTACCATCTAAAGGTTTTATTGAAAGTGTATTTAAACTTGTGATTTGTGGGATAGATAAAATAAACTCCCCATAAGTCATCTGCTCGATACTATATAGTTTAATATCCACAATCTTTCTAAGCATAGCAGATACATCACTAATAGTTGTTCTTAACATCTTGTCATGTAAAGCATTAAATGCTTTCATCTGATCTGTAGATATTCTATTTGGTTTTTTGAAGTCATATATCGCATAACTTTTCTCTTTTGTTGCCGAGGCTGATGTATCTTCTATCTCACCAAAATCACCATCTTCATCTGCCGCTATATCTAATAACGCATCAATCTCATCTTGACTTAAAAATTCTGCCATACTTTATCTCACTATCTCAACTTCTGCATCGATAGCACCAAGGCTATCTAACATTCTTATTGTTTCTATTATCTCATTTATATCTATTTGAAGCACTTTTAAAGCTCTCATTAGATCAGACACTGTTGGTGCATCTTTTGTATTTAGCATAGTATTATCTAAATTTATCACTTGAGGATCATCCCCTAAAGTTACATTATCACCTATATCTACTCCAGTTGTAGATGCACTTTTTTTGATTCTTATACTAAATTTTTCTCTAGAGATTGTAACTGGTCTTATTGTTATATCTGCACCAGCAATAATAATCTCTCTTATTGGATCTATTAAGATTTTCTTTTTCATAATTGTATCTATTTTAATATTTTGAATCTTTGCAATAAATCTAATTATAGAGATATTATCAGGTTTTTCTACCTCTATAGTTCGAGTATCTAGTGCAGTTGCAATGTTTTTACCAAATTCATTGTTTATCTTCTCTTCACATAAAGATGCAATTGTAGCATCTTGTCTTAATAAGCTTAGAGTGATATACTTTTCATCTTTTAAAGAGTATGCTACCTCATTCTCTACTGTTGCACCATCATATATGATACCATTTTTTTTCAACTTATTATTTTTTCTTACTTTATTTTGTTTTACTACTATATTACCTTGAGCTACAGCATAAACTTTACCATCTATACCTTTTAGTTGTGTAAGTAAAAGTTGCCCATCCTCTAAAGATTTTGCACTACCTATTGCAGATACATTTACAGTGATCTTATCACCTTGTCTAGCAAATGGCGGTAGAGTAGCAGTTACCATTACAGATGCTACACTTTTAGCTTGAACATCTTCTGTACCAATGTAAGAGTTTCTTAGTAGGTTTTTTAAAGATTGGTTAGTAAAATCGTCACTATCTCCAGACTCTAAACCTACAACCAAACCATGACCTATAAGCTGATTTTCACGAATACCAATGATATTGGAAATATCTTTAATCGTTTGACCATACATAAAAATCGATAAGCAAAGTATATATATTATTTTCTTCAATGTTTCATATCCATATATTAATTTTTATTGTATCATATCAAAATTTTAATAAATTTTAGATATGATATTTTAAATAGAGTATATTTGGAGTCAAAATGAAAAATTTCATAAAATATTTATCTTTTAGTGTGGTTATCGCAATATCTTGTGATGCATATACTATTAGTTCTGGAGTTTATAAGTTAAGTTCAGGTGGAGATGGTATAGAAGCACAAAAGCCAAAAAATAAAATGGCACAAGATAAAAATATGAAAAAAGATGATGTTTTAGAAAATAATACTCAAGATCAACAACAAATAGAGCCAACTAATCCAGATAACAATACACCAGAAGCAACATTTTCTACAGGATTTCAACCAGATACATACAGATGTGTAAGTAGTAAATTACCAAAAGTTGAGGGTAGTTATTTTATCTTTTATCCAGAGCCTACAGATTGTCCATTGGTGGAGTATAGAGGTAGAGATAAGAAACTTTTAGAGGATGGATGTTACGATAAAAAGCCAGGTAGAAATGGTGCAGATTTTACAAATATGACTTTAAAAAGAAGCGAACCACATAGATATGAAATAATTTTAGTAGATGGTTCTCATGGTAAGAGATTTACTGTAAATCATCTAGTAGATGGTGAATTTCAATTATTTTGTAAAGCAAAAAAACAAAAATGAAAAAACAACTTCTAATATTAACCTTAGTATCAACACTATATAGCAGTACTACAGAGGATCTTTTTTGGGAAGAGGTAAGAGATAGCAATAGTATCTATATGTTGCAACTTTATAAACAAAAATACCCAAATGGTACATTTACAATATTTGCAGATAAAAAGATAGAGAAGTTAAGTGGTGGAAAGATAAAACCAACTCGTAAAAAAAGTAGATTTATAACCGCTGGTAAATATAGCTGCAAAAATTTTACATTAACTTTGCAACAAAATAGATCAGCATACTATTATAAAGATGGTAAAAAGATTAAAGGGGTGTGGTCATCAAATGGTAAAGATGCCAAGTTATATTTTAGAGATAGCTACAGAAAAATAATATTTAATATAAAACAAAATTATGGAAAACTATATATCTATAAAGATGGTAACCTTTATTGCGATATAGATAAGGTTACACACTAAAATTTAACCTACCCAATTTTATTTGGGTAGGATTTTATTATTTTTTAAAAACTCTTTTGAAGATTCTATCTACATTTTTAGTGTAATAATCGTAGTTAAAACACTCTCTTATCTCATCTTCACTTAGTTTACTTCTTAACTCTTTATCTGCTAAAAGATGGTTAAGGTATAAAGACTCACCTTTTTTATTAACTGTAGGTTTTCCCTCTTTTATCTCTTCCCAAACTTTCATAGCATTTCTTTGAACTATTTTATAAGCATCCTCTCTACTTACCCCTTTTAGTGGTAACTCTAAAAGAACTCTTTGAGAAAATACAAGACCACCAGTAAGGTTTAGGTTTTTCATCATATTTTCTGGCATAACAGTTAGGTTTGCTATTACATTGTTCATTCTATGAAGCATAAAATCAGCTGTTATAAATGCATCTGGTAACCAAAATCTCTCATTTGAACTATGTGATATATCTCTTTCGTGCCATAGTGCTACATTTTCCATAGCAGGGTTGGCAAAACTTCTGATTGTTCTAGCTAGTCCTGTGATATTTTCAGTTAAGATTGGGTTTCTTTTATGAGGCATAGCAGAGCTTCCTTTTTGCCCTTTAGCAAAAAACTCTTCAGCTTCATAAACCTCTGTTCTTTGTAGGTGTCTCACCTGTACTGCAAATTTTTCAATAGATGATGCCATAAGTGCCAATGCAGTTGCAAGTCTTGCATATCTATCTCTGTGTACCACTTGGTTACTACATGGTTCTGGTTTAAGCCCTAACTCTTTCATAGCATACTCTTCAAGCTCTAAAGGTGCATGTGCAAAGTTACCCATAGCACCACTTATTTGACCTACAGATATTACATCTAAAGTCTCTTTTAGGTTTTTAAGATGTCTTTTCATCTCATCATACCAAACTGCAAGTGTAAGACCAAATGTGATAGGCTCACCATGTATTCCGTGGCTTCTTCCTACCATAAGTGTCATCTTATGCTCTTTTGCTCTTTTTTTGATAGATTTCATCAACATCTTTACATCTTTGATGATGATTTTTAAACTATCTCTCATCTGTAAAGCAACACCAGTATCAACTGCATCAGAAGATGTCATACCATAATGGAACCATCTTGACTCATCACCTAAAGACTCACTAACACTTGTGTTAAATGCGATTAGATCATGTTTTGTAACCGCTTCAATCTCTTCAATTCTCTCAACTGAAAATTTTGCATTTTTTACAATCTTATCTGCATCCTCTTGTGGAATTTTACCAAGTTTTGCCCAAGCTTTTACAGCTGCTTTTTCAACCTCTAACCATGCTGCATATCTTGCATGTTGAGTCCAGTGTTGACTCATCTCTTCTCTTGCATATCTTTCTACCATATAAATATCCTAATTTGATTTTTTGTAATTTTATCTAAAAGTTACTTTTAACTAGCAAAATGGTACCATACGCCAAAAATTGGAGGGGTAAAATGGATAAAAATTTAGCTACAAATCTTCTTGCATTATTGTTAGTGATATTGGCACTTATAATCGATAACGATATTATTTTAAATATAGGTTTATTTGCACTAAGTGGTGCTATTACAAATTCGTTAGCTATACATATGCTTTTTGAAAAGGTACCATTTCTATATGGTAGTGGTGTGATCGAGAATAGATTCGAAGAGTTTAAAAAATCTATATATACTCTTATAATGGATCAATTTTTTACAAAAGAGAATCTTGATAAATTTTTTAATGATGAACTATCAGATAAAAAAGTAGATCTATCTAAAGTTATAGATAAAACTGACTTCACGATAGCTTTCAATAGCCTAAAAGAGGCTGTTATGGAATCTAGTTTTGGAAGTATGTTAGGTATGTTTGGAGGTGAAGCTGCACTTGAACCTTTAAAAGAACCATTTACATCAAAAATGAAAGCATCTATTATTCAGATTGTAAATACAAATAGTTTTCAAGAGACATTAAAATCATCTTTACAAAATGGAGATATGTCCGATGATATCTATAATAAAATCTCAATAGTAGTTGAAAAACGACTTAATGAACTTACACCAAAGATGGTAAAAGAGTTAGTTCAACAGATGATTAAAGAGCATTTAGGCTGGCTTGTAGTTTGGGGTGGAGTGTTTGGTGGACTTATTGGATTATTGAGTTCTTTTCTAGTTTAGCCCTTAGATAAGGGCTTTAAGGTTTCTATTTCTAAAGTTTTACTACATTTTTTTACTACAAATAGTTTGAAATCTGCATATTTTTGATAATACCTGCAAATATAATACTAATGTAATAATTTTACGACTCTATCTTTTATCTCTTCAAAACTTAAATTAATTCTATTAGTTTCACTAAGATATACAGCTTCATCATCTTTTGGCTCTTGCTTTGATTTTATAAAATTTATAATATCTTCTTGTGATTTTATTTTATTATCTACTTTATTAAATAGCTCAATAACTTTATCAAGATTTAGTACATTATTTTCTAAAATAGAACTAAAATCAAATAGATCTCTTGATTTATCTCTCATAATTAGTGCAACTAGCTTTAATTTTGCAATAGATTTTAAATCAAGTATTTTTAGCTTTGAGTTTTCAAAGTTAGTAAAAGTTGATTGAGATAATATCTCTTTTTGAATAGGTCTAGAAGCTTGAAAAAACTCTAGTTTTACATTACTGAGTGCAAATTTTATCATATACTCATCAGGAAACAGTCCTGCCATTCTTAGAGCTGTTACATTTTCATCTTGAAGTTTTGTAGCTCCTAAAACACTCATACTTGGTATAATTTTTCTATGGTTTAGTGTTTTGCTTGATACTATGTCTATATCTTCTGAAATTCTATGATTTAGATAAAAGCTAAGAGCTGTACCTCCTACGAAGTATAACTCTTCATCAAATATATCACTATTATAAATCATTTGTATAGCTTTTTTAACATTAACAGTCATTTATCATACCTAATAATTGTTTATAAGTATCGTTGTGAGTAAACTTGCCACTTAAAGGTATATCGATACCACTTATAGCTATGTATCCTTTTTTGTACATTTTCTTATACTTATCTATTAAAATACTTTTGACCATATTTTTACCAAACTCATTACATAGTCTTTTTATATCATCTTGATTCATAGTTGATAGATAATTTGAGATGATAGCATATACTTTTTGCTCACTTTTCTCATTTGTTTGCCAAAAAAGATTAGTAGAATAAGCTCTTGGATCAAAAATAATAACATCATCAGTATCTACTGCATTTATCTTTTGTTTTGCTTCATCATACTCTAAAGAGTCCGATAGAGTATATAATCTATGTCTATTTTTTTTCCAATCTCTTAAAGTTCTATCTGGTACATCTAATAATCTACTAATTTGTTGTTGTGTCATAGTTATACCTTTTTAATTTTATATAGTATAGGCGGATATCGCTGAAATATCAATATATTACAACCCATTCTTTCGTATATAAAACAACATCCCAACAGGTGATTTGTTTAATATATCATTTTCTTCTTTTAAAGTCTTAATAGATTCTGGAAAATCTTTTAATTTTGGTGTATCTAACAATTGTCCAGCTCCCTAACTTGTTAATCCAAATAGTGGTGTACCATTTAATGCCGCTGTTATTTCAAATCCACCTGTTACTAACCATAAGCCAATATCTTGTCCAGCAAATTTCCATTTTTTACGAGAAAGATCTTTTAAGTTTTTTTGATGTTTGTTAAAGGCTTCTTGTTTTTTAATTTAAAAAAGTGAGAAAGTCTGGAAGATGGTAAAAGAGTTAGTTCAACAGATGATCAAAGAGCATTTAGGCTGGCTTGTAGTTTGGGGTGGAGTGCTTGGTGGACTTATTGGATTATTGAGTTCTTTTCTAGTTTAGCCCTTAACTAAGGGCTTTAAGGTTTCTATTTCTAAAGTAGCTTTTGAGGAGTCATCATGATTTATTTGTAATTTCTTTTCATAAATAGTTACTATATCTTTGTGTTAACAATTTTTATCCATTAAAAATCTCTCCTCCAACACCTTTAAACTTTTCAACTAACATAGCAATTTTTTGAAAAACAGTCTGTTTTTTAGTTAAGTATTGTGGATTAAGTGGACTCATCTTTGGTAAAATTTCATTAAGAGCTGTACCATTTTGACTAGCATATTCTTTTTTTAATGATGCTAATATATATCTCTTAGCTGCTTCATCATTTAGATTTTCATCTTCAATCAACTCATTAACTTCTTTTTGTTGTTCAACTTGTGCAAATTTATAAAAAGCATCTAATATACTTGGTTTATCAAGAATTTCATCTAAATTTGTTTGATTGATAAAATCAACTACTAAACTCTCTTTAGCACGATTACCTAAACTTGCACGAATTAAACGACGAGCCTCTTCAACTAATGTTGCTTTATCTTTTGCTTTTTTATTGTGTTCAAAAATAAGCTCTAAAATATAGTCTAAGTTAATCTCTTGTGATTTAAGTAGATCCACTTCAAAAACTACATCATCCCAATCGATACTAGAACTCTCTGGCTCTTCGCCATTTTTTTCACGACGAATCCAATCACGAATATCATTATAAGTTGAGCGATAATCTTGTATAGTTCTCTCATTTGGTATTTTTATATCTTTGAGAGCTTCTAAATCTTCATCATTTAGATAATGTTTAGTTTTAAACTCTTCTATTGCTTCATCATCATTTATATCTATATTTTGAAACTCTTTTAAACTTGCAAACTCATCATAATTTTGTAAAAGATTTTCAACTCTTAAGTACTCTCCAAAAAGTTTAGCAAACTCTTTTTTATCTTTCTCTTTTACTATTTCATCAGGATTAGGAAACTTTTGCTCTAACTCTTTAACAACATCTATGTATCCTCTTCTTGCTTCTCCTGTGCCAATATCACTAAAGCCTTGCATATACTCTTCATAGCTTTTTTCTAAAACTACATTTTTGGTGTTTTTATCTCCAAACAGTGTAATTGCATCAATAGTTGCAAGTTCAAGATCTCTAAAGGTTACAATATTTCCAAATGTTTTAGTAGCATCAAAGATACGATTTGTTCTTGAATAAGCTTGTATAAGCCCGTGGTATCGTAAGTTTTTATCTACAAATAGAGTATTAAGTGTAGGTGCATCAAATCCTGTTAAAAACATACCTACTACTATAAGAAGATCAATCTCTTGATTTTTTACTCTCTTAGCTAAATCACGGTAATAGTTTTGAAACGATTTGCTCTCTACACTATAATTAGTTTTAAACATTGCATTATAGTCATCTATGGCACTGCTTAAAAACTCTTTGGCACTACTATCCATAGCAGTTAGCTCAAAGCTCTCATCCTCTATCTCCCCTTTAGCATTTTGCTCTTCATTAGCAGCAAATGAAAATATAGTAGCAATTTTTAAAGCTCTTTGATTCTCTTTTTGTAACTTATTTATAGATTCATAATATAACTTTGCAGCATCTACACTACTAACTGCAAACATAGCATTAAAACCTTTACCTCCAGTTTGTAATCTATGTGTTTTTTGTTTGAAATTATTTAAAATATATTGAGATATTTCATCTATTCTATGTGGGTGTAATAGTGCTTTTTTATTTTCAAGTGCTGAGAGTTTTTTCTCATCACTTTCACTTTCTATTGCTTTAAACTGTGGTCGCACATCATTATAATCTACTTTAAATTTCAATACTTTTTCATCTCTTATTGCATCAGTGATAACATAAGAGTGCAACTCTTTGCCAAATACACTAGCAGTCGTTTCTGCTCCTATTGCATTCTCAGGAAAAATTGGAGTACCAGTAAAACCAAACTGATAATACTTTTTAAACTTCTTTTTAAGATTTTCTTGTGCCTTACCAAACTGGCTACGGTGTGCCTCATCAAAGATAAAAACCACTTGTTTAGAATAAATTGCTAAATCTTCATCACTCTTCATTAAGTTGTTTAGTTTTTGTATGGTTGTGACTATGATTTTATTGTCATCTTTTTCTATATTTGCTTTTAATCCTGCTGTGCTTTCACTACCATTTACACTATTAGGAGAAAATCGCTGATACTCTTTCATAGTTTGATAATCAAGATCTTTTCTATCTACAACGAAAAATACTTTTTCTATAAAATCAAGCTGGGTAGCCAATCGTGCAGCTTTAAAACTTGTGAGAGTCTTACCACTTCCAGTAGTATGCCATATATAACCACCACTTTGTAGAGTGCTATAGTTTTTTGCTTCGTAAGAGCTTTGTATCTTCCATAGTATTCTCTCTGTTGCAGCTATCTGATAAGGTCGCATAATAAGCAAAGTATCACTTACATCAAATACACAGTAGTGTAAAAGCACATTAAGTAAAGTGTTTTTTTGAAAAAATGTAGCAGTAAAGTCTTTTAAATCTTTGATAAGAGAGTTATCGGACTTTGCCCAGTTCATCGTAAAATCAAAGCTATTTTTATCTCTTTTAGTAGTATTTGCAAAATAACGACTATCTGTACCATTTGAGATAACAAAAAGTTGTAAATATTTGTATAGTGATTTATCTGTATTAAAACTCTCTTTAGAGTAACGGTGTATCTGATTAAAAGCTTCTCTTATAGCTACACCTCTTTTTTTTAGCTCTATTTGAACTAAAGGCAAACCATTTACAAGTATAGTTACATCATAACGATTAGCCGATGAGCCTTTTTGTTCAAACTGTTTTATTACTTGCAGTTTATTTTGTGTGATATTTTTCTGTTCTTTTTTAAATAGGTAAATATTTTGAATATGCCCATCATCAAAAACAAAATCATAGATATAATCATTGTGAATTTTGCGAGTTTTATCTATGCTATTTTCACTAGGTTTATCAAGATACTCCTCTACAAAGCGTTGCCACTCAGCGTTTGAAAACTCTACATCATTAAGTGTTTGTAACTGAGTGCGAACATTAGCTAACATTTTTTCAGGAGTATTTACATCTATATACTCATATCCTTGGTTTTGCAAATCTTGGATAAGTTCTTTTTCTAAGTCTGCTTCAGTTTGATAGCCACTATTTTCTTGTTCTATTTTTGTATATTTATCAAGTATGATAAACTTTTTTGATTCTACTATGGGTTTTGTTTGGTTCATTTTATACCTCTACTTTAGGTTTGGGAAAGCTTAAAAGCATATCTCTATAATACTTATATTGTTTTTCTCTTAGTTCTATCTCACGAGGTAAGCCCTCACTTATGGAGTTTGTTAAGGTGTCAAACTTATCTAAGATGGCTACAATTTGTTTTTGTTTTTCTAGGGGTGGGATTGGGATTATTATTTTTGCCATATCAGTTGCAGATACATCTATAACTTTTGTCCCTTTTGCATACTTTCTTTTTAGTTTTGAAAACATATTTGTTTGAGTATAATAAGCAAAATATTTTCCTAAAATTTTGTCACTTGGTTTAAAAATTGTTGCATGTCCACCTGTAACTGCTTGTTCTTTTCCTAAATAAACTAATGCTTTACCAACATCCTCAAAATTTTCACTTGTATTAGTAATGACAACATCACCATAATTTACTTTTTTTAATTTCTTTGCTGTTTCTAAAGATACAAAAGATTTAGTTTGTTTTGTAGATAAACCATAATAAGTATAAATTTGTCCATAATGAATTGCAGGTATTCCATTTTCTGTAAAATCTTTTTTTGGTAAACCATTTCCACGAACTAATTCACCAACTTCCCCCAACTTCTTCCATTCTACTTTTTCATCTTTAAAACTTAAAAGTCTGTCACGATAGTAACTATACTGCTTTTTACGAGCTGTAAGCTCTGCTGTAAGCTCTGCTGTAAGCTCTGTGAAATTGTCAAGTATCTTGACAATTTCACTTTGGACTTTTAAAGGTGGGATGGGGATTTGTATTTTTTCTACTTGATTACTCATAAGCTTAGGGTTTCCCATTCCAGAATAAACATATTTTTTTGCTGATATTGAAAGCCAATA
>Ga0256828_1001379_pt1 | contig 15158 bp, 13 predicted proteins | sample CV88metaG_FD_185993 | JGI IMG/M metagenome (GOLD analysis project Ga0256828, IMG submission 185993) | Hydrothermal vent microbial communities from East Pacific Rise, Pacific Ocean - CV88 | ecosystem: Environmental > Aquatic > Marine > Hydrothermal vents | place: Pacific Ocean: East Pacific Rise...
TTCTAAAGTTTACGCAAACAATATAGAACAAAGAGAAAACTTCTATATTGAGCCAACTATTCCACGTGAATATGCAGCTTCGTATGATGATTACACAGGAAGTGGGTACGATAGAGGACACTTAGCAAGTGATGCCTCGTTTGATTACTCCAAAGAAGCACTTTATGCAACTTACTCCTTAGCAAATGTAGCTGCACAAGAGCCACAACTTAATCGTGGTGTATGGCTAGAAGCTGAAAAATTAGAAAGAGAGATGGCTTATGAGGATGGTGAAGCATTTGTAACAATAGAGTTACACTTTAGCGATAACCCTCAAAGAATAGGAGAGGATGAGATTGCAGTAGCAACTTCATTTGAAAAAACAATTGTAACTCCAAAACAAAAAAGATGTTTTTTATTTGATAATCTTCCTTATGAAAATGATGAAACTTTGGGAGATTTTGAGATAGAGTGCCCAATTTAGAATTTTTTTATTTCTCTTAAGATACAATGAAATAAGTTAAAAAAAGGTGGATTTCATGAAGTTAAATAAATTAACAGCTTTAATATTGGGTTTAATGAGTAGTTCTGCATTGTTTGCATCAGATATCTCTATAGATTTGCCATCTTCTGTGCCAATAAAAACTTTTGAAGTAAAAGAGAATCAAATTGGTATTGGGTATATTATGTTTGATGTTAAACTTGAAATCGAAGATGATTATTATGGTGATAAAATAGGGGATGTAGATTATAAAACAAATGGTTTTATATATACGTATGCATCATCTAAAGAATCGTTTTTTGGAGAAGAATTTGAAACATCATTTACAGCTGGAACTATTGAGAGTGAATTAAAAGATAATATTTTTGTTGATAGTGGTTATAGATATAACAATACGTATGATAAAAGTGGATTTTATATCGGGTATAGACCAGCTTATTCATATGCTCTTTATAGTGAAGAAAAAATGAATATAAATATTGCAACATCACTGCATTATATCTTCTTTACATTAGGTGGAGATTATTCTATAAGTAGAAGTGATGGTCAAGCATATGCGTATGATGAAACAACTTATGGTTTAGGCTTGAAGCCAACATCAGTTTTACAAGGAACATATAAACCACTATCTAATATTGCAGTGAGTTTTTATGGTGGATTGAGTACTTTTATAGCGTTGAGTGTTACAGATTATGAGAATAAAGTTGATTCATCCGATTATGATACAGAAGGTGAGTTTTTAGCAGAAAATATAACTCCACTTTATGGATGGGATATTGCATATAAATTTAGCAATGATTCAATTTTAAATCTTTCAACAGCATTTGCAAATTATTCATCTAATCAATCAACAGAAGTAGTTGTAAGATATATTTTTACATTTTAGAGTGACGCTTAAACCTTACAGCGTTACTTTTTGGATTGTTAATAAGTTGTTTTTGATACTCTATCATTTTAAAAAAGGGTGTTAAAAAATCATTGAGTTGAGTATTTGTAATATTTTCTATTTTATGTTGCGTTAAAAGCTCTAAAACCACTTGAGTTGATTCTATAGTAGAGAGATAATTCTTTTGTGGTTGCACTTTTATTTGGTATTGAGACTCTTTTTGAGTTTGAAATGTTAAATGTGGAAGTTTTTGAAGATTTTTACTCTCTAAAAAAATCTTTTTTGCACATGCCCATGTTGCATCTATTAAAAAAATAGCAATTGGTTTATTTGTTGTTTTTGGATTGGTATGGTTTAATATGGTAGCATCATCTGAGGGGTAGAGAATATAGCTTTGGTGTGTTTGTATAATCTCATTAATCTTATTATGCTCACTAAAATCTATCCCTATAAAAACTTCTGAATTATTGAGATTGTTGTGTGTAAAGAAGCCTGTATTGTTTTTTACTTTTTTAAACTCTTTTGGATGCATTAAAATTATAAATTTTGTTTCTGTTTGCAAAGGTGCAAAATACTTACACATACAAGAGCTTTTTGGTCTATAACATTTGTAACATTTTTCTCTATCGCCATACATTGTTTTCATAATTTGCATTATACAATTTTTTAGAAAATTTTATTTGAAAAAGGAGTATAATGGCGAAAATTATAGAAGGAGTTTTTTTGAATTTTCTAAAAAACATGATGGATAAATTGAAGTATCCTGTTAAATTTGGTATTTTAGGTGGATTGATACTGTTGTATATCTCATATATGATGTATAATGTAGTTGTAGATTATGATAGAAAAATATCTTTTTCCGAAACTGAAATTGCTGGTGCTAAGACTCTTCCTTATCTTAAATCACTTATTGTAGATACACAAAAACTTAGAGGAATGACGGTTCGTTATCTTAATGGGGATAGTAGTGCAAAAGATGGTGTAGAGGCATTGAAGTTTGCAGTACAAAAAGATATTAAGAATGTTAAAATTTCTCTTGATAAAGCAAATTTAAAAGGGATAAATCCTATCTTCAACAAGTTAAAATCTGATCTTATAAATCATAATAACAAGGCTGTTAGTTTATCTTTAAAAGAGGCTTTAAGTGGGTATATTAAATTAGTTTCAGATGAAAAAGCATTAATTATTAAAATAGGAGATATGTCAAACTTAGTATTAGATCCAGATTTAGATACTTTTTACTTAATGGATGCTTTGATTAATAGACTCTTTGTTATGTCTGAAGCATTAGGTCAAATACGTGCTATTGGTAGTGGAGCTTTAGCAAAGAAAAAGAGTACAACACATCAAAGAATTAGAATGACAGTTTTGGATGGTAATTTAAAAAATGCATTAAGTTCTGTTGAAAATGGATTTAAATCTGCTTATAGTTATAATCCTTCGTTAAAACCTGTAATTGATCCATTATTTGTAGATATTAAATCTAAAATTATAACTGTTGAAAATACTTTAACAGAAATTTTACATGAAAGACATAATGAAAATCCTTCTACTTTTTTTGCATCGGCAACAGATGCTATAGACTCAATGATGCATCTTTATGATGTAGCGAATGATAAGCTTATTGATTTAATTCAAACAAGAATAGATAATATTAAGCACAAAAGAGATGATGATATTATAGAAGCTATTGTCTTTTTAACTATTTTATTTTTACTCTTTTTAGCAATTTATCAATCTGTTTCTGGTGCAGTTTCTTCTGTGGTAAAACAAGTAAGTGAGATTGCAAAAGAGAAAGATATGAGACGCCATATTGAGCTTAATGTGGAGGATGAACTTCTTGAAATTGCAAAGGCATATAATAATTTTGCACAGGATATAGATCAATCGATGTTGAGTGTTCAAAAAGAGAGTCAAGAGGTCGCTTCTCTTTCAACGCAAACATCAAAGAGTGCAACAAAAGTGTTAGAGAGTGCAAAAGTGCAACTTGAACTTATCTCTAAAACACAAGATATGAGTCAAGATATAGAAAATGCTGTAAGTGTCTCTACTCAAAAAGTAACAGAAACATCTCAAGATCTTGCAAAAACAAGTGAAGTTTTAGAAAATATGATTTTTGAGCTAACTCATGCGATTGAAGATATTCAAAATAATGCCCAAAATGAGATTGAGATGGCACAACAAATTGCAACACTTTCTGAGCAAACAATGCAAATTAAAGAGATTTTGAGTATTATTAAAGATATTGCAGATCAAACAAATCTTTTAGCGTTAAATGCTGCTATTGAAGCTGCTCGTGCAGGAGAGCATGGTCGTGGATTTGCTGTTGTTGCAGATGAGGTGCGTAAACTTGCTGAGCGTACACAAAAATCTTTAGCAGATATTGATGCAACAACTTCTATGATTGTGCAAGGTGTTACAGAAGCTCAAACAAGTATTGAGCAAGCAGCTAAAAAATCTGAAGCTATTATTGATAAAACACAAAGTATTGTTGTTTTAGCAGATGAAACAAAAGCAAAAACACAAAACTCTATCTTACTTTCTCAAGAAGCAACACAAGAGACTTTAAAAATTAATGAGCACATTAAACTTCTTGCCAAAGATGCAACAATGTTAAATGATGAAGCTCAAAATAATATGGAAGTAGCAAATGAGATTAACGATATTGCTGCAGCTGTAACAGATGCAGCACAAAGATTAAGTAAAGAGATAGGACAATTTAAAGTTTAAAAAAGTAAGGGTTAGTGTACAACACTACCCATACTCCACATAGGTAAGAATATACCAAGTGCAAGAAGTAGAACCAAAGAAGCGATAAGAATTAACATAACAGGTTCAATAGCTTCTGAGAGGTTATCTATAATCGCATCAAAACGCATTTTATAGTACTCTGCTACTTTTTTCATCATAGAATCTATTGTCCCACTATCTTCACCTGCTCGAACCATTTGGATAATCATATTTTCAAAAAGGTTAATATCTTGTAAACCTTTGTTAAGTGTTCCACCTTTTTCAACTGTAAGTTTAACGCTTTGAAGTTTCTTTTTTAGAGGTAAATTATCTACCATAGAAGTAGCAGTATCTAAAGCTTCGGCAATAGGAATTCCAGAGCGTAATAGTTCTGCAAAAACAAGTGTAAAACGACTAATTGTTGCGAATTTGATAATATTTTTAATAAGATAGATTTTTAAAAGTAGTTCATGCCATCCATAACGAATATGCTCATAGTTCTCAATAAGAGATTTTATAACAATAAACCCAACAATTCCAATACCAACAATATAGAGCCCATAAGTGTTAAATATATGTTCTAGTGAAAGAAGAATCTTTGTTGGTAGTGGTAAATCTGCATGCATTTTTTCAAACATAGTTTTAAATTTTGGAACCACAAAAGATATTAACACACTAAAAGCTATTGCCATAGAGATCATAACATTTCTTGGGTATGCCATAGCTTTTTTAAATTTTACAACATTGGAGCGAATCTCATCTAGCATACTTGCAAGAGAGTAGAGTGCTTCATCTAAATTACCTGTTTTTTCTCCAAGTTGTACCATTGCAATAGCGAGTGTTCCTAACTCATAACTAAAATTCTCCATCGCCTTTGAAAGAGCTTGTCCTGAGTTGATATCACTTGAGAGTTGCTCAAATACCATTTTGAGTGTTTCATCTTCTGCTGAATTTGCTATCTCTTGAAGTGAATCGTGAATCGAAATTCCAGCATTGGTCATAACAGCAAGTTGGCGAATAGCACCAACTAAAGCATCAGGTTTAATTTTTTTCTTACTGATAGTTTGAAGAATATTTTTACGTAGCTTTTGCAGTTGTAGCTCTAAAGGCTCTTTTGACTCAACAACTTTAATAATAATCCCGTTAAATTTAAGTTTTGCAATTTGATTAGCCTCTTTTTTACTCTCTGCGTAAAAACCAATCTCTTGCTTTTTCCCTTTCATTATAACAGTAGCTACAAAGTAACTCATGCTTTAGCAACCTTAAACACCTCTTTTAGTGTTGTAACACCGCTTAGTGCTTTTTGAAGTCCATTTTCAAATATAGGTTCAAAATCTTCTTTTAAGGCTTGTTCTCTTAAAACATCTTTTGAAACACCTTTGGCAATTAAAGAGGAGAGCTCTTCAGAGATATTTAAAACCTCACAAATCATCTCTCTTCCCATATAACCTGTGTCATTACACTCTTTACAACCTGCACCTTTATAAAATTTTGCATTTTCTGGAATTAAATCACCTAATTCTTCAAGTGTTGTTGCTGGAATTTCATCTTCAACTTTACAGTGTGTACAGATTTTTCTAACAAGTCTTTGAGCTTGGATAGTTACAAGTGCACCACTAATAAGATAATGGTCAATTCCCATATCTACCATTCTATAAATTGCACTAATAGCATCATTTGTGTGTAGTGTAGAAAGCACTAGGTGACCTGTAAGTGCTGCTTTAATGGCAATTTCAAGTGTTTCTTGGTCACGAATCTCCCCAATCATAATTTTATCTGGATCTTGACGTAAAATAGATTTTAAAGCTGCTGCAAATGTTAAACCAACTTTAGGGTTTACTTGCACTTGTTGAATAAGATTCATTCTGTATTCTACTGGGTCTTCTACTGTGATTACTTTATCTTCTACATTTCTAAGTTCATTAAGTGCACCATAAAGGGTAGTTGTTTTACCACTTCCTGTTGGTCCTGTTACTAAGATGATTCCATAAGGAGCTTCAAGTCCTTTAAGGAGTTTTTGGTAACTTTTAGAATCCATTCCAGCATCTTCAAGTCTTACAAGTGCTTTTTGTTTATCAAGTACACGCATAACAATAGATTCACCATAAAGTATCGGAAGGGTAGATATACGAAAATCAAACTCTTTTGAACCAACAGTAGCAGAAAAACGTCCATCTTGAGGTTTACGTCTCTCTGCAATATCAAGGTTTGCTAAAAGTTTGAGTCTTGATGAAAGAGGAGGGTAGATAAGCTTTTCAAAAATAAAAATTTCAGAGAGTTTACCATCTATACGTCCACGAACAACACAGTTCTTCTCTGTTGGTTCTATGTGGATATCACTTGCTCGTGCATTAATAGATGCTTTTAAAATAACGTCAATAAGCATTAAAATGGAAGAAGCTTGATTTGTCTCTTCTGTATGTGTTGATTGAAGTTCATCTTTTACTTTTTGCACTAAATCTTTAACACTGTCTTTGAGTTCCATTTTAAAAATATAGGAGTGGAGCTGTTGTTTTTGGGCAACGGCAATTTTAAGTGGTTTTTTTGGAAAAAGTCTTTGTATCGCTTCTTGGTCGTGGATGTTAAGAGGGTCTTTAAAAACAACAGTAACACTTAAGTCATCCTCTTGAATTGGTAGGGCATTATGCTTTTTTAGTTGAGCAAGTGGTACAGAAGCTGAAAGTTCGTAGTCTATATCGATAGAGTCTAAGTCAACAAATAAAATATGTAAAGCTTCTGCAAGTTTTTCTAATACTTTACGTTCTGGAATATAGTCATAATTGTCTATAATTGAGAGGTCATATTCACCATCACGTATTTGTTGAACAATGAAACGTACAAGTCTATCCATTGTCATAAATCCAGAGAGTGTAATATCACGTAAAATAAGATTTTCATGAATCCCTTTAGCAAGTAAGCGATCTACTTGAGATTTCATAATTGAGCCATTAGCTAGTAAGTCTGTTGTTATTCTATCCATATTCTGCTCCACTTAATAGATATGTTTTCTTATAAGAATAGTATCATAATACTCCTCTATAACTATCTTTTTTTCAAAGAGATAGAGTTTGTATGTTACTTTTTGGTTCTTTTTATCTTTTAAAATATAAGTATCTTTTTTGAGTTGCTGTGGTGAGTAAAGATAAAGATCAAACACTTTTGAAAGTAGATAGTCTGTAGTTGGAAGGTTGATGTTTTTTAATGGGTAGTTATCATAAAGTGAATGAAAGAGTAGTTTTTTTTGCATTAAAATTGTAGAGAAGTAAGCTGCATTTGCACGAGCTTCTTTAGAGTTTTTGAGTAAAATAATAGGGACTGCCAAATTATCTACTTTATCTGCATATAAACAACCAAATGCATAAAGTGTAAGAGTTTGTTCATCATCTCTAATAGCCGCAAAATTTTTAAAACCTAGTTTACATAATTTTTGATATTTGTTCTCTTTAAAGAGCTGAATCATCTCAGGTTTAAAATTTGAAGCATTTAAAATAATAGTAAAAATAAAAAAAAGAGCTATGAGTTTCATTGAAATTTTCCAGAGTAAATATCTTCAAGTAACAATGCAGCTTTATGGGAGTTAGAATGGGATATATAGCGTTTGAGTGTTTTAATAGCCATCTGCTTTTTCCCTAGTTTTACAAGAGATTTTGCAAAAATAATCCAACTATCTTCAATATTGCTATTGATGTTATTTGTAATCAGTGCATAATTGTAGGCTTCTTTGTATTGGTGAAGCTCATAATATTTTTTTGCTATAAAAAGACTAAGTATTGGGTTATTGTTTTTATTAAAACGTTGAAGTACATCTTGTATATCTTGACGTGTATTTTGGTGTTTTATAACCACTTTTTTATGGGGTTTTTCTGGCTCTTTTTTTTCAACTTTTTGAATTTTAGGCAGTTCTTTTTTTGGTGTTTTTTGTAGCGTTTTTGTAGTGTTGTTTGTTGTTGGTGTCTCTAAAAGAAAATGAAGAGATGGTTTTAATTCTAAAACTTGTTCCTCTTTTTTTGGTTCTTGTTTAGGTTGAGGTTTTTTTTGTACAACTTGTTGTTGAACAATAGGCTTTAGTTGCTCTTTTTTTTCTACTTGTTTTATTATTGGTTGAGGTTTTGTAACTATCTCTTTTTTTGTTTGCGTAAAAAACAAAACAAAAGTAATAAGCCCTAAAAGTAGTGCAATAACAAATGCAATAGCAAAAGGGAGTGCCTTTTCAATTTTATAAAAAAGCCATCTTTTTTCTAACTCTTTTACATTAAGCATCTATAAGTCCTGTATGTATTGCTGCCATCTCTATATATTTATTTGAGATAGTTTTTGTATTTATCGCTTTTAAAAGTTGAATATATGTTTCATAGATTTCAAAAAGGGTGTAGAGAAGTTTGTTTGTATCTCTATAATTTCCAGATGTTAGTTTAAAAATAAGGTTAATGTTTTTGTGCGTAAACATATTGGCACTGTCAAAACAGTTTGCTTTCATAAGCTTTTTTTGAATATAGAGTTTGAGTTCCACCTTAGAAGCATTTTTGAGCTCTATACTTTCCCAAATACGTGTCTGAAAATGCTCTTTTGCTATTAAATCCTCTTTTTCTGTTTTATGGAGTGTTAATACAAATTTTACAATACGACTATCAGAAAGTAAACGAATTTTCTCCATAAGGTCATTAGAATATAGCTGTGCTTCATCAAGTAAAATAATAGGTGTAACTTCTTGAGGATTAGCAGAAGCTATTTTCATAAAATGGGTAAAATTGAGAGTGTCATTATATTTTATGCCATAAAGGTCTTGTGCAAGTGTTTTAAAAAATTCACTTTCATCTAAAATAGGAGTTTTATAAAAAAAGATAGGTTGTTGCTCTTTTAAATCATTATAGAGCTTTGTTAAAAACATACTCTTTCCAGTTCCTGGTTTTCCATAAAGCATAATCATTTTGAGTGGTTTTTGAACAGACTCTTGGAATGATTTATAGACATTGGAGATTCTATCGAGTTGAATATACTCTTTAGCTTCTACAACATCTAAAAAAGCATTTTTTGAACTCTCAAAGAGGGCTATATCCATAGGTTATTTATCCTTTTTAGAGTTACTTAAACCTTTGTAACCAAGTTCAGATAAAGAGAGTGTATCTTTTTCTTTATGAATAATATGAGGTTCAACAATAATAACAAGTTCTTGCGTAGTTTTTACAACCTCTTCATATTTAAAAAGGTAGTTAATAATTGGAATATCCCCTAAAATTGGTACTTTATTTTCTATTTTAGTATTTTTACTATTGATAAGTCCACCTAAAATAATACGATTACCATCTTTTACAGTAACTACAGAAGAGAGTTGACGTCTATTTAAATCAGGTGGCATACTTCTACCTGTATTTGTTTGAGAAGACATTGTGGAGCTTGTCTCTGAAAGGGAAGGGTTAATACTTAGCGTAATTGTATTGTCACTTGAAATCTCTGGAGTAATAGAGAGTAAAACTCCTGCAAATACAGATTGAATATCTTCATTTGTATTTTGTGAGCCTGTTCCATTTCCAGCTAAAGTTTGAGTTGTAGAGAGTTTATAGAAGTACTCTGTTCCAGCAGTAATAAGTGCTGGTTGATTGTTTAACGTAAGCACTTTTGGATTAGATATAGAGTGAACATCCCCTTGTGTTTTTAAAAATTTGATTACTTGGTTTAAACTTCCACCCGCTTTAAGACTAACAAGGTTTGTTTGTGTATCTCCATAAGTTGTGTCTACTGCTAATTCTACATTTTGGAGTGCATAAAGTTGTTTCCAGTCAATTCCTGTTGTTTTTGAATCTGCCATATTAACAGAGAGTAGTTGAACATCAATGAGCACTTGAAGTTGCACTTTTTTTTGCAACTCTTGTAAGTAGTTTTCAATACGTTGCATCTGCTTTTGAGTTGCTGTTATAGTAATAAGCCCTGCATTTTTATTAATAATTGGTTTTTGTGCTTTATATGTATCTTGTGGTCTATTTAAAATACTTAAAAGCTCATTATCTAACCCTTCCCAAAATTTTACTTCATCTGAATTTTCTATTTTTATCCCAGATTGTGAATCTTGAGATTTTGACTCTTTTTGTTGAGCTGTTGAAGATTGAGAACTCAGTGTAACATCTGTTGAACCTATACCTTTTCTTTGGGAAAGAAGGTAATCTACGTTAAATACTTTTGTGGTTAAATAGGAAATTTTTAAAAGATTGTTTTGCAATGTATAAGAGAGGTTGTTTTCTTTCAAAATAATATCTAAAACTTCATCAAGTGTTAAGTTTTTAATATGTGTTTTATTGAGATGAGAATCTAAAATTTGTTGTGCGTAAGGGTCTGTTACAATAATACTAAACTCACATTCATCACTTAGTTGGTCAACAAAATCTGCAATTGTTGTATCTTTTGTGGAACTAATGCTAAAGAGTTCATAGGAACAATCAGCAAAACTACTATTTGTTAAAGTAAGTGCAACTAATGTTGAAATAAGAGTTTTGTTAAAAAGTTTCATTGCATTATTCCTAGTGTAATTTTAAAGTTTTGATTTTCTTTTTTGTCGAAAGAACAAGACGTTGAGTTTTATTTTTTAAAATCACTTCTGTTCTATTTTGGATTAAAAGTTTATAGCCATAAACATATGAGCCATTTTTGTACCATTTTCCATCGATTAAAGCAGTACTATTCATAATCGCTTGAAGATGAAAAGATTGGTATGATGTTAATGTTTTTCTTACAATAGAAGGTGTTGTTTTTTTTACTATTTTGTTTGAAATTTTTTTCTCTTTTGTAGTTTGATTGAGATATATAAATGGATCTTTGAGTTTCTCTACTTGTTGTAGATTAAGACCTTCTCTTAGTGGCTTAATAGCTTCTATTTGTTTATCAACCCAGGCTGTTTCATCACCAAAGAGGGAGTTATAAAAGAGAATAAGAAAAATAAATAATATTTTCATTAGTATTTAATCCCCCAGACTGAAATTTGCATATTTGTATAAAGTGTTTCTTTTGCTTTCATATCTAAATCATGGAGATCAACAACCAAGTTACTTCGTTCAAGTGCATTGATGAATTTTAGAGTATCTTTATATTTTCCACTAATTTCTAAAGAGAGATCTAAAATATGGCCAAAGGCTCTTTTATCTTTTGCTAGTTCATTAGTAAAGTTTAAAATTTGAATATTATATTTTTGAGCATTTGTAGAGATAGAATATATATATTTGCCCCATGCTTGTTCATCATAAATTAATGAAGATATTGTTTCAATTTTAGATTTAATATATTCATTATCATCTTTAAGAGTGATAATTTGATTATTGACTTTGTGTAAAAATTTATCTATTTGTGTAATTTTATTTGGTGGATTCTTTGCAAGATAAACTTTATCTTTTAAAATTTTTGTTTGAAGTGCAGTAATTTGTTTTTGCTTTTCTATAAATGTTGTTACTGAACTATCCCAAAAAATGGTGTAAGCAAAAGCAACAACAGCACCAAATAGCATAAGAAAAATCATCTGTTTTTCACGTTGTGTTTTGTATTTTAAGGCTAAATCAATTCCATGTAGATAATCCTCTATTGGAAGGTTAATTTGAAAGTTTAATCTAGGAAGCTTTGGTGATGTAAAAGATGTTTTTTTCATAAAAGCTCCACTTTTAATTCAGAAATATATTGTGATTCTTGAGGGTCAAAAGAGATTCCTTGAAAATCAAAATTATATTTATGCTTATATTTACTAAGAAAAAATCTTATTAAGTTCGTAATGTAACTATCATTTTTTGCAACAAGTTTAAAAATAAAAATCTTTTTCTTTGTTTCGTGGTAAGAAATCGTTTTAAGGTGTACATCAAAACGATTTAAATCAGCTGTAAAGTTTGCTAAAATTTTTGCTTTCATAGGGTAATTGACTTGAATTTTATGAATCTTAATAAGTGTATTTTTCTTATCTGAAAATTGTAACTTTTCTTGCGCCAAGAGTTTTATAGCTTGTTTTTTATCTTTGATTCTTTTGTTTAATAACGCTTCACGCATAATTTTATCTTTGTGTATCATTGCATATTCTTGTTGAAGTTCTTGTTGCGTTGTTTTTTGCATGGATGTTAGTATCCAATAGGCACTAGGGTAAGAGAAACCAACAATAAGTGAAGCTACAATGGTTAAAATAAGTTTTCCACTATCTCTTTGAATAAATTTTGGTGGACGTTCATAAAGTGTAAAGTTAATTGGATAACACTCTTGAGAATCAACTTGATAGTAAAAACTCATAAGTGCATGAATCTGATTAATATGCATGTGCCCTGAAGTTTCAAATCCTAAATCAAAAGAGAAATCACTTGCTCTAATATGGAGCTCATATTCAATAAACTCATAGAGTTTTGTTGTAATAAAATATTCTCCTCCAATATAGATTTTATCAATTTGTTCAAGTTCAAATGCTCTTTTGGCATATGTTAAAATATCATTAATTGATGTAAAAACTTCTTGATATAGTTTAATAAAAAATTGAGTATATTCATCATTTGTTTTACGTAAATTTTTTGTTTTTATATAATGAATAAATTCTTTATAGGGAATTTGTTCTCCATAAAGTTCACAAAAATGTTCATGCATCTCTTTGTAGCTATATTTTAAAGACTTACTATAAAGAAACTCTTTATTGTTATAGAGTGTAACAAAAGCATCATCCTCTTGAAAATATACAAAAGCATGAACACCATTTTTTTTGATAATTTGTTTTGAATAAAGAAGTTTAAAAAGAAGAGGAGTTGGAACAATTGTATCTATATATTTTATTTTTTTAACAATTGGTGTATAAACTTCTTTAAGGTAATTTGGATCAACAATAAATACTTGAAAATAGCGAAAATCTGTTTCTGCAACAGAAAAAGTTTCAAAAAATTGGATGTTATATTCAATAGCTTGATCGAGACCTAGTTCATCATAAGTTTTATTGATAACTGCATCTTGAATATCTTCATTTGGAATATTTTTACTAATGTTAAATTGTGCATTAATAAAACCTTGAGAATTAATAAACGCAATAGAAGCTTGCTCTTTGTTATATAATGGAGTAGGAGTTTTATTAAGAAAATTTGACACACTTGTATAATATATATCTTTGTATGGATCAATAGATAATATAGAAGAATAAGTGTGTTCTTGTTTTTGCATTATGGTTTATTTCCTATTTAAAATGCACTGTTGTCATAGAGCAAAATTTATTATCTTTATAAAATTCTATCCTAAAGGTTTTCTTATTTTTATCAATAGAGAATTTTTTGTTTAAAGAGTTATAAGTAACTTTAAATCCACTCTCATCTTTATGCCCTTTTGCATAATATCCAATAATATTTGCACGTAAACCCTTTACTGGAAGTACTTTAAAGCTTTTTGTAACATCAAGTTGTGCAGTCTTTGGAACAAGAACCTCTTTAGAATCTACTTCAAATTTAAAAGATTCTGGACAATCTTTTGCAAGTTGAAAATATTGCGGTTTTAACCAGGCAATTTTTTTATTTCCAATATAAATTACATAAACTCCTTTTTTCTTTGCCATACTACCAAGTGGGTGAGTAAATACAAAATCATTATGACTTGATTTTAGCGGAACATAGCTTAAATAGCTTTTTATATCATTGAGATTAAAAGAAATGTTGTTATTTATAGTTACTTTTCCATATTGACGAAGTATTTTTTTAATCTCTTTTTCTCTTAAATCAAAGTCTCTTTTATATTTAATACCCATAATATTCATAAATTCTTCAATTGCTAAGAGTTGATAATAAACCTTTTGAGAAACACTAGAGAGGTTCTTACTTGTTTCTATTGCAAATGCTGGTTTATCATGAGTTACTGCAAAGTATGTTAAAGAGAGTTGCATAGCTTCATCATCAAATTTTGTTTTTGTGTTACGAACATCAAATTTATGTTTTTTATGAAGTAGTTTGCTATTGACATGTTTTGTAACTCTTGATGCAATTTTATCAAGTTCCCCAAACTCTTTTTTTGTTTCAAGTTTACATTGATCAATTACACAAGTTTGTCCCCAAGCATTTGGATTAAAGACTGTACTATCATATTTACGTCTATAAAATCCATGTCCATCATGGAGGTTTAAGATAAGTGAAACTTGAGGATTAAGAATGATTTTTTTAATTCCTTCTACAATTTTTTTATCTTTATCATATTTTTTGATAGAAGCAAATTTTCTATTCATATCTCCATGAATACCACGTTTATATGCCATTATACTAGCTTTATTAAGATTTGGAACAATCCAAACATTTTTTGAAAGTATTTGATAGTGGGAGATCAAAATAGAGGGTGCAAAATAACCACCAGGTTCATTCCCATGGATACCTCCAATAATTAAAAGAGTTGTATTTGAGTCATTGTTTTCTCTTTTTATAAGGTCTATTCCATCACTATAAAGTAATTGTACTAAAAATAGTACAGCAAAGATAAGTTTCATCTATTATTTCTCCAAAAAGATTTTTATATGGTTATGTGTAAAACGAACAAGTAACTCTTTTTCGCCATTAAATCTAAATGTGTCAGATTTATATTGCTCATTAAAAGTTATTTGATAAACATTATATTTACCAGGATAAGGGATAACATTAAGATTTGTAAAAATAATTGTTTTATTCTCCTTTTTGTTGAAAATTCTTCTTTTATAACGTGCAAAGAATCTATATGTTGTTCCATCTGCACGTTTAAAATCTGAAGAATAAAAATTTAAATAAGTTTCAATATTATTATAAATCCAAGCATAACGCCAAGCATAAAGGTCAGCTAAAATTTTAGCAAGTGTAGATTTAGGTATATTTTTTTTCACTTGATGCTCTGCAATAATTAAAACTGTATTATCAATTTTAATCTCTTGTTCTAAACACTGTAAATTAGAGTTATGTAGAGCTATACACCCTTTTGTATATTTATTTCTTTTCTCATTATTGAGTGGAAAACCATGAATCCAAATTCCATGACCATCTTTTCCTCTGTATTTGTCATAAAGATTAGGGTAAGATGTTACAAAGGCTAATGGTCCATAAAAAGGATCTAAATTTCTTTGAT
>Ga0256828_1001380_pt1 | contig 15153 bp, 16 predicted proteins | sample CV88metaG_FD_185993 | JGI IMG/M metagenome (GOLD analysis project Ga0256828, IMG submission 185993) | Hydrothermal vent microbial communities from East Pacific Rise, Pacific Ocean - CV88 | ecosystem: Environmental > Aquatic > Marine > Hydrothermal vents | place: Pacific Ocean: East Pacific Rise...
TTGGTGTTGCTGTTGCTTCTACTTTGTTTCCATTATAATATGCCCCTGCACTTAAGTGGAAACCAAGGTCTTGCCAAGGGAAGTAGTCTACTAAAAGCCCTACGTTTGCTAAGGTTAAATCTGCATCATAATCAATACCATCTTCTGTTGTAGAGTCACTGTATGAACCACCATTTGCATTGATTCTTAATTGAAAGTTTTCATCAATAGGTGTTGCTACGTGAACACCTACTCCTAGTGTACCTGCTGAGAGTGCTACGTTGTAGAGTCTATCACTCGCAACTGCCTCTACCATTGGCTCATCTGGTACGCTTACTGGCTCCACCTCTACTGGTGCAATTGACCCTCCAGCTAACAGTGCTGTACTCATGAGTGTTGAGAGTGCAACACCACTTAATAAGATTTTTTTCATCATCTTCTCCTTGTAAAAATATACAACTATTTTACTGAGATTTACTCAAAAAGAGCTAAAAAAGAGCCTTTTTCACTCCCTTATTGTATCTCTTTTAGAAGAAAAACCCCACTGTCTAAGCGTCTTCTTGCTCTTAGCAGTGCCTCTTTGGCTTCATCTTTAAACGCATACGGTCCTAAAAGCAGTCTATACCCCTCTTCTTTACGCAACTCATAAGGAAATCCAAGCCGACGTACCTCTTGAAGATATTGTGCATCTGGGTGGTTTTGAAAGTGTCCTAATTGTAAATAGTAACGCCCTTGCTTAATGGGAGCAACTTTAAGATTGCGTATGTTTTGAGGAGGAGAGTATCTCACTAACCACTTTAAAATACGGTTTTGTAACTGCGAAGCTAAGTAGTTTGGCTTATGGCTATTGACCAAAATAACCACCACATAACGTACCCCACTACGTCCCAACAGATAGCCTCCAATATTTTTAACGTGCTTGAGTGTTCCTGTCTTCATCCACGCACGTTTAGCTACAACACTCCCTCGAAAACGACGCTTAATCGTACCATCAACCCCTGCAATAGAGAGGGTATTGAGCCAACGCTGACCATAATGACGATAGGCACTCTCATAGACATCAGCCAAGGCGTGTGCTGTCACTTTCGCACGACGAGAGAGTCCACATCCATTGTCAATGAGTAGCTTATTGACACTGGCTACTCCATTGTTACGCAAGATATGTTTAATGGCATCACGTCCCTTTTTCAAGGTAGCCGGTGCACCATAACGCTGTGCACCTAAGAAGAGGAGGAGCTGTCTAGCATAGAGGTTGTTACTCTTTTTCGCTGTCTTTGAGACAATCTCCTCTAGGCGTTGAGAGTAGTGTGTAAAGAGTTTTTTTGCTCTTTTGGGTACCTTTGCTAAACGCATTGTCCCTTTTACCTCTATCCCCTTAGCCTTTAAACCCCAAACCAATGCCCCATAAAAGCCCCAACACGGTTGGGTAATCACCTTTTGAATAGTCTGCTTATGACACTTTTGAGAGAGTTTTCCATAGAATCGAACCTTAGGTGTTCCCCCCTCTTCACGTACCAAGACACGAGGCCAACTGTATCGTCCACGACACGAACGATTGACCCACTCAATATCGTTGACAATGGTATAACTCTCATCGGGTGAACGCTTCTGAATAGTATGATGTTTAGGGTCTACAACCATTTTAGAGATACGCTCATTGAACATCATAGCATCTGGCATAGCATTGTAGGGGCTGTATCGGTTCTTATCAAAGCCTGAATTGTTCTCTTTTCCTACTTGGAAAAAGGAACGGTCAATGACAATATTCCCCTCAATCGCTCTAATCCCTTTTTGACGAATCTGCTCTACTAAAGAGTCAATAACCCCACTAGAGAGTGTTGGGTCACCCATACCTTTTACATAGAGATTACCCTTTAAAACCCCTCGTTTAATCTTACCTGTATAGTAAAAATATGTCGGCCAACGATAGTCAAACCCTAACTTTAAGAGTGACGCATAGGTGGTTAAGACTTTAATGACAGAAGCAGGTGTACGTGTGGTGTCTGGGTTTAAGGTAAAAAGAGGCTCTTTTGCACCTAAGGGTTTAATATAGAGGCTTATCTCTGAAGAGGGTATGCCCGATTGGGCAATGAACTGCTCTATCTTAGCAGGAAGCCCAAACAAAAAAGTAGAAAGAAGCCAAAGAAGAAAGAGAAACCGAAATGGTCTGAGTGTAGAAGAAAGCACCATCTCTTAAAAATCTATTTTCTCTTTAGAACTCTCAATCATAGAGACAATGAGTGTATAGAGGTTGGCAATGACTGCACCAATGACTAGACCACTTGCTACGGCTGTATTGTCATAAAACTTCATAGCAAAAAAGGCTGGAATAAGGTGCAAATCTGCCACCAAAGAACCAGCCAACAACTCTGCTGAGAGAATGTTTCTCACCCCCACTTTTAAAATGGTTGAGATGACATTCACAGACCCAGCAATAAAGAGTGCTACGAGTGAATCTTCATAGAGAAATGAAGCCGATGTTGTCAACGACATTAATGTAAAAAATATATAAAAAACTTTACCCCAGTGCATAGCTTCCCCTTTTTAATTGAATTTAAATCGTACCATTTTCATACATGGCTCTTAACTTCTCTTTCTCTCTGTCACGTTTTAACTTCTCTGCCTCTTTCTCTCTGAAATCTTTCACAGAGAAACCAAGCCACATTAAAATAGGTGATGCAACAAAAATAGAAGAGTATGTTCCGACAATGACACCCACAAGAAGGGTAAAGCTAAAGCCACGAATAATCTCTCCACCAAACAAGAAGAGTGTCAAGACCACGAAGAAGGTGGTTAATGAAGTCAGTGTTGTTCTTGAGAGGGTTTGTGTGACAGACTCGTCAATTATCTCTCCTAAATCTGACGCTTTACTACTACGAATCCCTTCACGAATACGGTCAAAGACAATAATGGTATCGTTGAGTGAGTATCCTAAAATGGTCAAGAGTGCTGCGAGGGTATCAAGGTTGACCTCAATACCAAAGAGTACCACAGCACCCATAGCAATAGTCACATCGTGTACCAGTGCCATTACAGAAGCAATGGCAAAACGCCACTCAAAACGGAAAGAGACATAAATGAGAATACCTAAGATAGCCAAAAAGAGTGACATAAGCCCTTTTTCACGTAACTCAGACCCTACTTTTGCACCAACCATATCCACACGGCGTATCTCAAAGTCACCTGTTCCTTTCAGACGCTCACGCATTGTATCACCCATATCTTTACCTAAAGATTGGCTACTCTTTTTGGTACGAATAATGATTTCATTCTCATTACCAAAATAGGTAACAGTTGCCCCTTCATAGGCTTTATCATTGGCTAATGCTTGACGTACTTTCTCAATAGGTGCTTGAGTCTTGTAGTGTACTTGTACCAGTGTTCCACCAGCAAAGTCTAAACCATAATTGAACCCCTTAACAAAGATAAGCCCCAATGAGAGTATGAGGAGTGTGACTGAGAGCATACCAAAACGTCTACTTTTACTCATTAAAGAGAGTGGTTTTGTGTATCTAAAGAGTTCCATTATTTTACCCCTTCGGTTTGAATACCAAACCAATACTTTAATCGTTTTCTATCCATCTTTGGCATCAACCACTGATAGATTCCGTGTGTTCCAACAATGGCTGTAAGCATTGATGCTAAAATACCAATCCCCATTGTTAAGGCAAACCCTTTAAGAGGTCCTGTTCCATACGCCCAGAGTACCACAGCAGCAATGAGTGTTGTCACATTGGCATCTAAAATCGCTGTAAAGGCTTTGTTGTAACCCTCTTCTACGGCTTTGGCTATGGATTTTCCCTCGTGAAGGAGTTCACGAATACGCTCATTAATAATAACATTCGCATCGACTGCCATTCCAACAGTTAAGACAATTCCTGCCATACCAGGGAGGGTTAATGTTGCACCAAAGAGGCTCATAACAGCTAAAATAAGGAAGAGGTTACCCACTAAGGCAATATTGGCAATGACACCAGCCATACCGTAGTAGAAGAACATAAAGATAACCACTAAGATAAACCCTAAAGCAAGTGCTAATGAACTCGCTTTAATGTTGTCTGCTCCTAAGCTAGGACCTACGGAGCGTTTCTCCATAATATAAACAGGTGCTAAGAGTGCGCCTGAGCGTAGAGCAATGGCAATATCGTGTGCTTCTGAGAGTTTAAAGTTTCCAGAAATCTGCACGTGTCCACCACCAATACGTTCACGAATGACTGGGGCTGAGTAGACTTTATTGTCCAAGACCACTGCCATACGTTTGCCTACTGCTTTGGCTGTAAAGTCACCAAAAATTTTACTCCCTTGTCCATTTAAAGAGAAGTTAATTACAGGTTGATTGTTCTGGTCAAACCCTACTTTTGCATCGGTAAGCATTGAACCATCTAAGACAGGAATGGCGTGAAGTAGATACTTTTGAGGAGTATTGACATCGGGTAAAATGACATCACCATACTGCTTTGCCTCTTGAGGTGTCATCTGAGAAACACGTGCAATACGCCCCTCATCGACTGCCATCAACTGCAAATGGGCTGCACGTGCAATTAACTCACGAATACGCTGTTCATCTTCTTGTGTTTTAATGCCAGGTACTTCTACTAAGATTTTATCTTTTCCTTGCTTTGCCACAGTCGGTTCAGCTAAACCAAACTCATTCAGACGGTTACGAATGGTATCGACTGCTTGACTAATGGCATTGGCTTTGGTACGAGCCATCTCATCTGGTGTCATAGCAAGGGTAAAGCGAAGCCCATTTTGAGTGAGTGTTACCCCCTCTATCTCTTTTTGAAGCAGGCTTTTTACCTTTTGGACATCGTCACTATCTAAGAGTTCAAAGGTAATCTTACCTCCCTCTCTCATACGAAGGTCATCAAAGATAATCTCAGCATCATCAAAAAGATACTTCACACTTCCTGCAATGGACTTGGTACGAGAAGCAATCGCCACATCACTCTTAATTCCTAAAAGCATATGAAGCCCACCTTGAAGGTCAAGCCCTAGGGTAATCTTCTTTCCACTCTCACTCTGAGTGATAGAGGGAATAGAGAAGACTATTCCAAAAAGAAGGGCAAAAGCAAAAAGAACAATTCTAAAATTAAGCCTTTTCACCACGCTCAACCTTTTTTACAACAAATGCTCTATCTAGTTTGACAATCATCTCATCGTTTAATTTGATTTTGATAAAATCTTCTTCTGTTTTAACCACCACAGCCAAAAGACCACCAGAGGTGATAATGTTATCACCCTTTTGGAGAGAGTCAAGCATTGCTTGATGCTCTTTTTGTTGCTTCTGTTGTGGACGAATAATAAGAAAATAGAAAATTGCAAAGAGAATAATAAGTGGTATAAATTGACCAATTACACTAGTTTGTTGTTCCATAAGGAGTTCCTTTTGAGTAAAATAAGACACTATTTTAGCACCTTTGTATTAATAAGAGGCTTTCTTATAGCACTTTTTGGTTCAGCCTTTCTCTACCTCAATGCCCTTTGCCTTCACACCCCCTTACTCAATACCCTCTTTGCACTCATAAGCCTCTCACTCCTTCTCTTATCACCCCCAAAAGTCTGGTTTTGGGGAGGCTTTTTCTTTGCTCTTTTCTGGTTTTGGTGGATAGCGTTAAGTTTTCAACACTACGCCCTCTCTTGGCTTATCCCCTTTATTGTTCTACTCATTAGCCTCATCTATGGACTCCTTTTTTTACTTCTTGCAACACTCTCTCAGCATCTAAGCCATCTCTACCAAACTCCCTATAAGAGGCTATTTCGTATGGTTGGGTATGGGGTTATTCTCTTAAGCCTCTCTTTGATTCACCCTTTTGGATTTGACTGGTTTAAACCTGAACTTCTCTTAACTGAGAGCTATTTAGGGGTACAAAAGTGGCAGTTTGGTTTGGTTTTACTTACTTTAATAGTTTATCTTTACACACAAAAGCCTCTTGTTTTACTCCTTCTACTCATAAGCTACGCCCCACCTGCACCCATACCTCAACCAGCCCCTCAAACCATGGCACTCATCTCCACCCATATCAGTGTAGAGCAGAAGTGGAACCCAAAAATGATTCCTCAAACCAATGAAGCACTCTTAGCCACCATTGAAAAAGCCATTCAAGCAAAAAAAGAGATTGTCATCTTGCCTGAGTCGGTCTTTCCTCTCTTTTTAAACTATGAACACGACCTCTTTCAAAGACTTCAAACCTTAGCTAAGAAGATTACCATTGTCACAGGAGGACTCTACTGGGATGGCAAAACCCCTAAAAATAGTACCTATATCTTTCACCCCAATGGCAAAGTCACCCTTGCACATAAAGTGCTTCTTGTCCCCTTTGGCGAAGCCAATCCTCTCCCTGACTTTTTAAGCCATTGGGTCAATAAGATTTTTTATGATGGTGCTGTTGACTACAAAGCAGAGAAACACCTCACAGACTACACCATCAATGGCATCACTTACCGTAATGCTATCTGTTTTGAAGCCACTAGCGAAAAACTCTATACACCCACCCCTAAACAGATGATTGTCCTGAGTAACAATGGGTGGTTTACCCCCTCTATTGAACCCACCCTCCAGAGCCTTCTTCTTCGCTACTATCATAAAAAATATGGCACAACCATCTACCATAGTGTCAATGGCTCCTCTTCCTATATGATTGCCTCTTCCAAAAATTGACAACCCCTCAAAAAGAGGCTATACTTTGGGTATGTTTCAGACTAAAAAACTTCTTATTGCCCCCATTAAGGGCTACCAGTACTTCTCGCGTATGTTTCCAGCCAACTGTCGTTACTACCCTACCTGTTCAGAGTATGCAAAGTGGCAATTTGAGTTCAATGCACCCCATAAAGCCCTCCTACATACCACCACCCGTATTTTACGCTGTAACCAACTCTTTGCAGGGGGTATTGACTACCCAGTTGTGGCATACACCCCTCCAAAATACACTACTTTACGAAACCCTAAAGCATTTTATGGCAAAATGAAAATTCGATATTGGCTTGTGCCAAAAGATAGAACCTACTACTATATATTAAAGGATTTTGATGGAACTTATACTCCAAGCACCACTTGACATGCACCTACACTTAAGAGATGAGCAGATGCTCCATAACATTGCAAAACCCTCAGCACACACCTTCTCAGGGGCGATTGTTATGCCTAATCTTGTCCCACCAGTAACCACCAAAGAGGCAGTTGTCGCCTATAAAGCACGTATTGAAGAAGCCATTGGCAATGAAGCCTTTACCCCCTATATGACACTCTTTTTTAAACCAAGTTATGACAAAGCCTTTTTAGAGAGTATCAAAGATGAAATCTCTGCCATTAAACTCTATCCAGCTGGTATTACTACCAACTCTGAAGGAGGGGTAAGTGGTTTTGATGTAGAGGAGCTTCGCCCTGCTCTTGAAGCGATGAGTGAACTCAATATTCCTCTATGTGTGCATGGTGAAACCAATGGTTTTGTGATGGATAGAGAGGCTGAGTTTGTCAGTATCTATGAGAAACTAGCCACTGCCTTTCCAAAACTTAAAATCATTATGGAACACATCACGACTAAAGAGAGTGTTGATGCGTTAGATAGACACGAAAACCTCTATGCAACCATTACCATTCACCACCTACTCATTACCCTTGATGATGTCGCAGGTGGTATGCTTCAACCTCACCTCTTTTGTAAACCTATTGCCAAACGTCCTGAAGATAGAGTAGCACTACGTCGTGTTGCCCTCCAAGCACACCCCAAAGTGATGTTTGGTTCAGACTCTGCCCCACACCCTCAACACGCCAAAGAGAACTGTGGCTGTGCTGCTGGTGTCTTTACTGCTCCTATTGCACTACAACTCTTAGCTGAACTCTTTGAGCGTGAAGATGCCCTAGAGAACCTTCAAGCGTTCATCTCAGGCAATGCACAAAAAATTTATGGCATCACCCCTCTAGCAAAAACAGTAACCCTAGAGAAAAAACCATTTAGTGTTCCTGCTTCTTATAATGGAGTTGTTCCTATGTATGCCAATGAGGAGATTGCCTACTCAATTAAGGAGGTCACTATTGGATAACCGTCTTAAAAGTTTTGAAGAGGGACACAGTACCTTTCAGAGTGTAAAGTTTAAAAAATCTCAAGAGCGTTTTCAACACCTCATTGAAGAGGGGCAAGACCCTAAAGCCCTCTTTATTGGCTGTTCAGATTCTCGTGTAATGCCTGCAATGATTACAGGGAGTAAACCTGGAGATTTGTTTATTGTACGAAACATTGGAAACTTTGTTGCTCCGTTTAATCCAGACTCAGACTTTCACGCCACAGCCTCAGCCATTGAGTATGCAACAAGTGTCTTAGAGATTTCTGACATTATTGTCTGTGGACACTCTCACTGTGGTGCTATTGAAGCACTCTATAAAAACATTCAACCCTCTACGGAGAATATCCATACAATGAAGTGGTTAGAGTTAGGAAATGAAGCCAAAAAAGTCGCTATGCTTGCCTACACAGATGAACAAAAAGAGCAAAGACTTCGCTATACAGAAAAAATCTCAACCATCTATCAAATTGACAATCTTCTCACCTATCCAGCAGTAAAACGTCGTGTTGATGAGGGGACACTCTTTTTACACGCGTGGTATTACGATATGGAGAGTGGAGAGATTGAGTACTACGATGATGAAACCTACTCCTTTAAACCCTTGAGCCAAAAGTAGTGCCAATGATTGCAAAAAATATTGAAGCACTCATAGGAGATACCCCTCTTTTAGAGATAAAAAGCCTCTCTTTAAAGAGTGGGGCTACCATTTTAGCCAAATGTGAATTTATGAACCCCTCCTCTTCAGTCAAAGACCGTATTGCCTCTTTTATGATTACCAAAGCCCTAGAAAATAAAGAGATAACCCCACAGACAACACTCATTGAACCCACAAGTGGAAACACCGGTGTAGGGTTAGCCTCTGTGTGTGCCTCACGAGGATTGAAACTCATACTCACTATGCCTGAGTCTATGAGTATAGAGCGACAAAAGCTACTTAAACATCTGGGTGCAACACTCATCTTAACCCCAGCCAATGAGGGAATGCAAGGGGCTATTGAGAGAGCTTATGCACTAGAGAAAGAGCTTGACAATGCCAAAGTCTTACAGCAGTTTAACAACCCCCATAACCCTGAAGCACACTACCAAAGCACAGCTAAAGAGTTACTCCGTGACACCCAAGAGAAGATAGACTTTTTTGTGGCTTCAGTAGGAACAGGTGGAACATTTACAGGGACAACACGAGGACTCAAAGAGAGGCTTCCTTCTCTTCAAGCCATTGCCGTAGAGCCAGAAAACTCTGCTGTCATTGCAGGTAAAGAGGCTGGAGTACACGCTATTCAAGGCATTGGTGCAGGGTTTATCCCAGAGATTTTTGATAGAACGCTTTGCGATGGGTGTGTGAGTGTACCTGATGAAGAGGCGTTTGAGATGGCTAGAGAGATAGCCAAAACAGAAGGATTACTTGTAGGTATCTCCTCTGGTGCAAACCTCTATGCTACCCTTTTGTTAGCCTCAAAACCTCAAAACAGAGGCAAAGTCTTTGTCACCATTTTATGTGACACAGCCGAACGCTACCTCTCTACGCCTCTTTTTGAAGAGGCATAAGGGTATGTTACTGCTAGAGACCATTAAGGTAGAAGATGGGGTACTCTATAACCTCCCCTACCATCAAGCACGTCTTGAGCGTTCACACCAAGCACTCTACCCCTATGCCAAGCCTATTAGGCTTCAAACCCTCCTAGATAATCCTCCCTCTAAGGGGCTATTTCGCTGTCGGGTACTCTATGGTGCAACGGTTGAGGGGGTTGAGTATCTGCCCTATCAAGCAAAAGAGATTCAACGACTCACTATTGTCCCCTCCTCTTTGGAGTATCACCATAAATATGCCAACCGTGAAGCACTCAATACCCTCAAAGCCTCTCAACCTCAAGCCGATGAGATTATTATTGAAAAAGAGGGCTATTTGACCGATACAACCATCTCCAATATCGCCTTTTTTGATGGTAGCCACTGGTACACACCCCATCAACCTCTCCTAAGAGGAACCATGAGAGAACAGCTTCTAGACAAAGGCTTTCTCCTACCAAAAGCGATTCAAACATCAGATATCTCCTACTATACTCACGTGGCTTTAATCAATGCTATGTTAGGATTTAAAGTGATTGATATTCAATCTATTCAATAAAGAAAGAGTCTAAAATGCAAGAACCATTTTTTCAAAAACCTACCTACCAAACACTTATGTCTAAACATCTTCGAGAGTATATTGCACTTCTTTTTAGAGAGAATCAACCCTTTGCTGTTGCGTGTAGCATAGAGTATGTTACCTTTACCCCTGCACTGCCTAGTAGTATCTCTGAGAAGTTTCAAGAGAGTGTTTTATTTATTATTTCAGGTTACTCTTTTGAGAGTGCAACCTTAACAGAAGAGGGAGTGTTTCAATTTGAAGCTGGATTTGGGGAGGAGAATATAGGGTCTGTTGTCTCTATGCCTCTTTTAGCCATTAAACAACTCTTCATTGAAGAACACCCTATTTTATTTAATCTTGCTTCTCCCTCTATGGAGACGCCACAACCTCCCAAAAACTCTATGGAGGCACTCTTGAGAAACCCTAAAAACAAGAAGTTTCTCAAGAAGAAAGAGTCTTAACACTGTCCTGTTAAGATATAATCTACTACATTGTCTACATAGGCATTATGCTTATTCTCTTTAGAGTAGACAATGTAGAATTTACGGGTCATATTGTAACCACGTAGACGTGCTTCAAAGAGTTCACCACGTGCTACCTCATCGGCTACGGCATGTTTAGAGATAATAGTTACAACAGGCTTTGCTACCTCTTTTTTACTCTTTTTCAAGTTTTGTAGTACGGCTGTGGTATTACTGACTTCACTAATGACATCAAAACTCTTACACGAAACCCCTAACTCTTCAAAGACTTCAGAGACCACACGACGCGTATGTGACCCCTCTTCACGACAAATCCAACGATAGTCATAAAGCTCTTCTGTATTGAGTACTTTAGGCAAAGGCACATTACTTGCAACAATGAGTTCATCTTCTAACCACTCACGATAGATTAAATCGTGGTCAAAAATAGGGGACTCAATGAGTCCTACATCAAGCTGTCGCTCTTTGAGCTTTTGAATAATCACATCACTCACATCAATGCTTAAATTGACATCATTATGAATGGCTTCACTCATGGCATTTAAACACTCACCAGGAATAACATACGTACCAATGGTATAAGAAGCACCCAGACGGAAGGTCAACTCTTTATTGATAATCTTTAAAATATCTTTCTCTGAGTGGTGTATCTCTTTTTCAATGTGTGAAGCAATCTTATAGAGTGCCTCTCCCTCACCGGTGAGTTTAATACCATTTTTCTTACGCTCAATAATCTTACACCCTAAATAGTTCTCTATAAATTTAATCTGTTGGGTGACGGCTGGTTGAGAGATACCTAACTTTGCTGATGCACGTGAAAAGCTCCTCTCACGTACCACTGTTAAGAATGTCTCTAATTTTACAAAATCTTTAAGCATTATCTATCCTTATATTTTTTTATAGGTTGCTTCTTCTAAAAGTATTGTATCAAATTATACTTAACCATTCATAAGGTTTTCTTATCTTCTCTATCACCCTAGCAAGGGTGTCGGATACCATTAATGATTATCACGATATAATATCTGATTATCATTCATAAAGGCTACGAGGTATGGAGAGAATTTTAGAGGGGTTAAACCCTGCACAACAAGAGGCAGTAGAGCATATTGATGGCGCACTACTCATTTTAGCAGGCGCTGGTTCAGGAAAGACCAAAACACTCACCTCACGTCTAGCCTACCTCATTGGGGTTGTAGGCATTGACCCTATCAATACCCTCACCCTCACCTTTACCAATAAAGCAGCGTCACAGATGCGTCATAGAGCACTCTCTTTGCTCCCTTCTCATATTCACACGCCTCCTCTTTTATGTACTTTTCATAAGTTTGGACTCCTCTTTTTAAAGTTCCATATTCACCTCCTCAACCGAAGTAATCACTTTGTAATTATTGATAGTGACGATAAAAAACGTATTCTAAGAAACCTAGCCAAAGAGATAAAGTGTGAACTCAATCTCTCTTTTATCGCTTCAGAAATCTCTAAATATAAAAACTCTCTTCTCTCTCCAGAGATAGTCAAAGAGAAAGCAGAACTTCCAGACTATCAACAAATTGCCCATATCTATGCACGTTATGAAGAGGAGATAAAGCAACACAATCAAGTCGATTTTGATGACCTTCTTCTCTTAACCTATCAGATTTTAAAAGAGCATGATACCTTACGAAAAGAGACCAGTTTAAAGTACCGTTATATTATGGTCGATGAGTACCAAGATACCAATGCTTTACAGTTTCAACTGCTTCAACTCCTCATTAGTGAACATCAAAACCTCTGTGTAGTAGGTGATGATGACCAGAGTATCTATGGGTGGAGAGGGGCGAATATTGAGAATATTTTAGGCTTTAGTGACCATTTTAATGCGTGTAAAACCATTAAACTAGAGACCAACTACCGTTCAACCACACCCATTTTAGAGAGTGCCAATCGCCTCATAGAGCATAACACCAAACGACTCGGAAAAACCCTCACTTCTCATATTGGAGAGGGAGAAGAGGTAGTACTGCTTCACTCATTTGATGAGGTACGAGAAGCAAAAGAGATTGCCCAACAGATTCATACTCTCCTCCAACAAGGAGTTAAGAGTAGTCAAATTGCTGTTTTGTACCGTATTAATGCCCTCTCTCGCTCCTTAGAAGAGGGCTTTACCAAAGCAAACCTTCCCTTTAAACTCATTGGTGGTATGCGATTTTACGAACGTGCAGAGATAAAAGACCTCATCTCCTACTTTCGTGTCATTGCTAACCCTTCTGATGACTTCTCTTTAAATCGTATCATCAACAAACCCAAACGAGGTATTGGAAAAATCTCTCTTGAAAAGATGCAACACCACGCCCAAATGAGTCAAATGGGACTCTTTGCGTGGATTGAAAAGGCACTCAAAGAGCAGAGTCCTCTTTTGAGTAAAAAAGTGGCACACAACCTTCAGGAGTTTGTCCAAACCATCTATGCCTTACAACAGACCCTCAAAGAAGACCCCTCTTTGTTTATTGAAGCGTTTGAAGAGCGTATTGGCATAAAAGAGTACTACACCTCTATGGTTGATGGTATGGAGCGTCTTTTAAATATTGATGAGTTCTTTGGACTCTTTCGAGATGCCCTCTTACATACCACTCACCTCTCTTTAGAGAGTTTTTTAAATGATATCTCTTTAGAGTCTGACCAAGATGCCATTGAAGAGGATGCTGTGACTATTATGAGCGTTCACGCCTCAAAAGGATTAGAGTTTGAACACCTTTTTGTTATTGGTTTAGAGGAGGAGTTTTTTCCTCTTTTAGGAGAGGGGTGTAACTTAGAAGAGGAGCGTCGTTTAGGGTATGTTGCCATTACCCGTGCTAAACGCCACTTAACCCTTAGCTATGTCGATAGTCGCTTCTATAAAGGGCGTAGAAAACCAATGAAACCTAGCCGATTCCTTGGTGAAGCAGGCTTAAGAAAAAACCAACCCCTCCATCTAGAGAAACAATCTCTCTTTCATAAAGGTGACCTTGTCAAACATAAAATCTTCGGTATTGGACGCATACAAGCCATCAGTAAATCAGGCAAAGAGTATAAACTCCTCATCAACTTTGGAGGACATAAAAAAGAGATTCTAAGCTCATTTGTACAGGCTCTTTAAAGCTCATCTATATGTGGGTATTTCAAAAAATACCCTCTACTTGTCCTCAATCTCAATGGTGAATTTTCTATAACAATAGTCAGATAATCTATCATAAATAGCCATTAAATCACTACTTTTTTCATAGATAAATGTAATATTTTCTACCACATCTTCTTCATTATAGCTATACTCATGTGCTATCTCATTTCTATTTGCTCTTAAACTCACCCATTCTGATTTATCTAATATCTCTAACTCTTCTAATCTATTGAGCCTATCAATAAAACTCATCTTTTTAACAGGTTCTTCTAACAAAATTAAAATTAAAGGAAAAACCTTCTCCCCTAGAGTATCTTGTAGTTTTGTAAAACGAAATAACATCTGGTCAAGAATGGAGATAAAAATATCATCTAACTCCTTATATTTCTCTCCATCTAGAGGCATAATAAATTGTATTTTATGTAAAGCACTTTTCAACCTTTTCTTATGTAAAGAGGACTCAAAAAGTCTCTCTTTTAATATCTCTTGATGGTTCACAATTCTATCCCCCCTCTTAATGCTTCTTTTTCTATTCATCTATTTTAGACAGTCTTCTAACCTATATTGAACACTTTACATATAGCCCCATTTATGAAATTGCTCTTGAAGGGTACTATCTTTCTCAAAGGCTTTAAAATAAAGATATTCAGGAGCTAAATCTAAATCATCATTCCATTTTAAAGTATAATCAACATAAAACTGTTTAAATTTCTCTCTATTTTCTAATACCTTAAATGGCTTCATTTTACCATTTAAAATAAACTCTTTTAAATCAACTACACCTTTTTTATGGTCACTAAACTCTAAGAGTATTTTATATTCATCATCATAATAAGCATTGAGGACACTTAACATTTTTACTCCTTATACTAAAGGGTCAATTTTATGGTATTCACCTGTTGTCTTAATATCTTCCCAGTTTTGTAACAATTCAGATTGATGCTCTTCAGCCCACTCTACAACAAGACCAAGCACTTTTGAAGGTACTTTACCCTCCATAAGACCAAAGGTATTTATATCGATTGAAGCTCTATACTCATTATATTCTACATGAAAATGAGGAGGATTATGTTCATTAAAATACATAAAAATTTTTATCCCTAAAAATCTACTTATTTCTGGCATGCCTACTCCTTAAAATTTTAACTATTACTATTATAACAAAATTTAAAAATGTATCAATTCTCAAAAAGCTTTTTTTCCATTGTCTACCTGACTACCAAGCTGATAAATATTTAATATGCTATAATCTAAAAAAGATAGATTTATCTATGAGGATAGTGTGTGAACCGATTATTTGTTGTCAATAAGCCCATTTTTAGAAGTTCTAATGGTTATATGGGGTATGTCAAGCGTAAGTATGG
>Ga0256828_1001382_pt1 | contig 15145 bp, 28 predicted proteins | sample CV88metaG_FD_185993 | JGI IMG/M metagenome (GOLD analysis project Ga0256828, IMG submission 185993) | Hydrothermal vent microbial communities from East Pacific Rise, Pacific Ocean - CV88 | ecosystem: Environmental > Aquatic > Marine > Hydrothermal vents | place: Pacific Ocean: East Pacific Rise...
TTTGTTTTGTGATTTGTTGCATGGTCAATTATCGCATCATTAAGATACTCTCTTCCATAATACCCACAGCACACATCAAAATCAAGACTGTCAACATCAATATCGTTTAAGTCAAATTCATCCTCCACCTCTGCAACACCAAGGCAAAATACATCTCCAACAAGATAACAATCATACTCTTTCACCTCCTCATCAATAATGCTAGAGCAGTTATCTTTTATTTTTTTAGTAAATATGTTTCCTCCATATTCACTCAACGCCCTATCTCTTGCAACATAAGCAAATCCTACGCATCCGCTGTCCCAATGACAAGAAAATGGATTCCCAATATCTACCTCACCTTTTTTAGATATATCAATACTTCCTACCGACATAGTTATGCCAGAATGGTCATACAAATACAAAGGCTTACACACTATGTTTGCACGAATCCACTTCCATACTCTTTTATATTCAGACAACAGATAATCATCTATAATCCCTAGAGAATACTTATCGTCTATATACTCTGCAAATGCTTCTATTGAGCTTGAGGCATAATCTGAGCTGAATTCTTCATCTCCTAATGTATATCTATTATGCCAGCACACCATTGTAGACATATTGTCAAATATTTTTCTTGGACTTTCTGCAAAGTCATCAGTATCTACTTTAAACACATATTTCATTTAATACCCCTTCTCTTTAAAGCTTGTGATACAGCTCTTTTTGTGAATGATGATATTTCGCATTCAAACAACAAGTCACCTCTCACTCCTCCAATTTTATTCAAATCTATCCCATATTTTTTACAAAACAATTCAGTACCTGCTTTACAATTTCCAGACTTAACACTATCTTCAAAAGAAACAAAAACTTTTTTTGACTTTTCAATAAGATTTTTGACTTCTTCTTTTTGGCGAAGCCTGTTGGTTATAGACTCTACGGCATCATTGAAGATTTTTTTATAATTTCCTCCAAGTTTATACAATTCCTCAAGAAAGAAATGATATTCTTCTCCATTCATTTTTATGGCGTATGTTTTTTTGCCAGAACCATTACCAACTGCACTTGTATAAACAAGCTTTGCCATATTTTTAGAGGCATATGTTTTTAGCATTTGCAGATGTCTATATTTTTCGCAAAGAATTAAATTGTCACAGACTTGAGCCTGCAATCCATCTTCAATTGTTTCCACATCTAGCTCAAGAATTTCCAATATACAATCTCTCATATTTGGATGAACATCGTCTGCAAGAGAAAAAACCATAGTTTCAAATTCACCTCTTTTCTGTTGCTCTTTGATAACAGATTTTGTAAACTTGCTAATATTGTCAACTGTAAATTGCACAGTATCACTAGAGTGCCACCACAGGAATTCACAAAACTCTTCTTCGTCGTAAACCTCATCAGTAGTTAACGACTCATCAAAATATGGAACAACTACTTCTGTTTTATACATAGCTCTTGTTATATACCAATCTTTTCCTTTTCTTGTGTAAACTCCAGTTAATCCAACCGGGTCATACATATCATAATATTCACGAACCCATTTTATTGTAAAATTCCAAAAGTCATCAATAAACTCATTTGAGCAAGAGTAACACCTTGCATCAACATATTCATCATAATCAGAATCATACAAATATTCGTCTCCATGCAACAAAGTATAGTCTCCGCAATATTTATACCCAGATGAATCATCACTAAACTCAAGATAGTCATCATCATTAAAACTTGGTATTCCTGTCACATACTCAGACTCAAATCCAACATTGCTCATCATTATCTGAATTGTTTCGCATATCGAATCAAGGCTTCCATCGCAATCGCTTGCATCATATTTACATTCAAAGTCAATAGAATATGAATATACTATACCTGCGATATCTCCATCAGACTCAACGAGTTTTTCTACGAATTCATCTGTTTTTTCTTCGATATTTTTTGTGCCATTTTTATATTTAACCCTTAATGGCTTAATTTTAAACTCATCAAGAATATCTCTCAGTTCAGATATATACTTCTTACTGTAGTTGCATATATCGACAACAAACACTCCTGAATACTCAGAACCTATTGTCAATTCCGAAAGAGACTCTCCTTCAATATACAACGGAAGCTCACTTACTGCCTCCTGAATCTTCTCTATAATGTCCTTCTCTTTCATTTTTTTTCCTTATCTACTTATATCAATGTGTTTCCACTTTTTTTGCTTATCATATCTTTTGAAAAATTTAATCCACTTTATTACTTTTTTTGCATACTCCTTTCCTTCAGATGAACTGTAGTTATATCCAGCATAGTATGAAGCATAGATTTTATTCCAAGCGTTTTTTCCATGAACATGTTGCCAAAATTTTATCTCTTCAACAGCAGCAAGAAGATTCAACTCATCATCACGTTTAAGCAAGCTGCATATTGCATCATCAGAAATATGCAAATGAGCTATATCATCTCTATATCTCCTCTTCCAGGTCCTTACAAGTATCTGAGCTATTCCACATGCATTGATATGCTTATTTTTCAGATGAATACCGCCTGAGCTTTCCTTCATAACAATTGCTCTTATTGTGTTCTCTAAGCCATATCTTTTTCCAAATTGATATGCAAACTCAAGAGTTTTTTCCTGCTCAGCGCTAAATGCATAAAGTGAAATACTCATAAGCATTATCATAATTATCTTCATTGGTTGTCACCTCCAATGTTCAAGCATGCAGACAATGTAGAAGCAACACTCTTGTTTGCTGTTTCAACTCTCTCGTTGAGTTCTTCTCCATCTATATCATGAAGCCTACTAGAAATCATTTCTATATTGTTTCCAATATCAAGTAGGATATCTGCCATATCATTGTTTCCAGTAATTCTAAATGCATTAGAATAGTACTTCAAATTTTTTGATTCTTCTCTGAGCTCCCCAAGAAGCTCATACTTCTCTTCAAGAAGACTAACTTGTTTCATAATAAATCCTTTATGTGTAAATATCTAAAGATACTTTTTCTGGCTTTCTGCATTTAAGCACCTCAACGGCAGTTTCAAGAGCTTCTTTCTTTTGTTTACAAATTTTTAGCTCTCTCTCTGCTCGCTCCATTCTTTGGATAATTTTTTGCAATTGCAAGGCACTCACAGTCAACTCATCGTCCTCTGTGTAGAACCCAGTTAGTACATCCTCAGCTGTAATCATCTCACACTCCTTGTTTAATAAAAAATTCTTTGATTACATTAAAGTAATCATCCATATCTACGGCAACTGTACTCTGTGTATATCCGTCGATATCAACACGTTCAACTCTTGAAAAATCAATCTCATACTCAGGAATAAGATTAAGCTTTCTTGCAATATCTTTGTCATAAAAGTTTGAAGAAATAATTTCTTCTGGCAATGCTCCAACACCATTAATAAGATTACATTTAAACTCAACACACCTTTGAAATCTATTTTCATGCACAGAACACTTTCCATTAGAAAGAAATGGACAAGCCCCATTAACTTTTTTTACCGCAACAACAAACATTCCGCTCTCAACCTCAAGAGCAACAACATTAACTTCTCTCTCCAGTGCAAAATCAAGCTCTTCTCTATTTGCTATCCCCGGAGGAGTTATACAACACATTCCTGTGCAACTAGAACAGTCATCAAACTTAAAAACAACATCGCTCACAATTATCTCCCTTTACTCAAATATATACCAATCTGGATAAACATGCTCTCCATTTTCATCAACATGCAAATACTCAGACAACAAGTCTCTAAGAAATTCAAAATCACCTCTTGATATGTATATGTCATCACAATTTTCCATATCATCTATCATGGAGTTTAAACTGTCTCTGTAAATCACAAATCTAGACTCAAGTTCATCTTGAGGTATTAAATCTGCATATTGAACAACACGATATGAATCATTTAGCTTTCTAACATCAACATACGAAACATTAATTACCATAAGTAATCCTTTCTACTTTATATTTCAAATCCCATAATTCTCTAGGAGCCCCGCAAGAATACCTACACAATTCATCATGAAGAAGCGTATCAATTATCTCGAAATCACTCTTTAGTAATTCTCTTGACACATCAACAGCATTGAGTTGTGACTTTAGCATGCTTATTTCATCATGCATTTTCTCAAGTTCTTTTATACAATCATCACTCATCTTCGCCAACCTCTATAGCATCATCAATTCCACCATTGAATGAAACAACATCAAATTCAACAGACGAATCGTCAATAAAAGTATTTATATTTCTATTAAATATATCCTCTGCATTCCTAATTGCATCCATATCAGATTCAGCCTCAATTTCAATTTTCAAAGAAACCAAAACTGTTCCAAAAACTTCGTACTTCATAACTATCTCCTCATTATAAAAAAGCTCTATAAACGCTTCTTTTTATATCAACAATTTCTCTTCTCTGAATCTCTTTACAGTAGAGCTCACCAAGACCTAATTTTTTAAATCTCTTTGGATTCATCTTCCTTATATTGCAAATCGATTCAAATTCTTTTTCAGTCAAAGGTCTCTCTCGATATTCGTACTCAGACAATACATAATTAAATTGCTTGCACGGAATAACAAAAGCTCTTTTATTTATCTCAACCCAACACATAACACCATTGTTGTAAATACCATTTTTTAAAACAGATGGGAGAACTTCTTGGCTTGACTCGCTAAGACGAAGAATAAATTCTTCAACATCCTTCTCGTCATCAATATCAATCGCATACATATCGCTTATCTTTAATGCTTTCAGCCTCACTTGTTATCCTTTATACCTAAATCCTGGTCAATCCACGATTTCATATCACTAAGAATAAATTCATCTATAAATTTTCTTGCGTAATACTCATCAACATCTTTATTAAACTTTAATGCATATTCTCCATCTTTAATCTTACACGAAGAAGCATCGTTGTTTAGTGCATATTTTGCTTGACACACAACATTGTTAAACAGCCAATTCTCAAATATATCTATGGCATTTTTATCAACAGCGTACTTATACATTGGGTGGTATGTAAAATCAAAATTAAGCTCAACAACTTTTGTAAAGTAAACATATAGTTCTTTCATCTTTGAATATATCTCTTCTTTGTCTGAATCAGTTAAGAGCCTATCAGAAACAATTTCCATTGCGCTTTCCCCACCCCACGTCACACTTTCATAACTAAAAGACAAATTCCTAAATGAATCATTTAACATCTCTATCCAGTATTCATGAAATACTGGGTCTCTATGTGTACATTGAGCACTGTATACTTCAGACTCCTTATCTCTCTGATAGTCATCATCAAAAAACTTATACATCTCCCATCCAAACAATTCCTCTATCTCTCTGATATTCTTAAACAAAGGAAAATCATCCTCTGTAACAAGATAGCTTATTTTTTGCACATTCATTGGTATCTCCTTATCTTTCTCCAAACTGATTTTTAAGCATTTCTCTGACTTCTGGAACAGGCTCATAATATCCGTCAATATCATCGTCAAGGTAAACTGTTTCATACGTTTTGTCTCTTAACTCAAGCATAATTTCTGCCCACGAAATTGTTCCAAACTCCCATGGAAACAATTTTAGCTGTTCTGGTCCAACCATAATATCAATAGAATAAAAATCTATTGCACGATTGTTGTCTCCAGACGCAGAAACTCTTTTAATTGGAAAAATATCTCCAAACTCGACATCAATAGTATTTCCACCTGGACCAACAAAGCTTTGTGTTTTCAGGATTACTGCATACCCTTTCTCTTTTGCATCATTCAGTCTTTTAATTGATGACTCTGGGTCCCATCCAGGATATGGAACTGGCATACCATACTCTGAACTTCTAAGTCCAAAGAACTTGTCACATGACTTACATACATATTTTAAAAAATTATCATCTGCATCATCTATAGCACAAAGAGCATCTTCAAGAGAATCGCATTCAGAAACATCAACCTTAACAATTGATTCCTCCATTTTATTTCCACAATATATGCATGTATTGTTTCTTGGCTGCTTCTTTCTTCCTCTTTTTTTCTTTTTTGACTCCTCTTCTCTTTCTCTCTTTAATATTTCAAGCTCTATTTTGTGCGCTTCAACATCAAAATTCTCAAACCCTCTTCCTCCATTTATTTTTGCCATTTCTTATCCTTATCTGCTTATTTCACTTATTTCAAAAAAAAGGGGATTCTATCTCCCCTTTGTGTTTTACATGCATTTTGCTTTATATACGCTGCATATCTTTTCATAGTCGACACTAACGTCGCTTCCGTCGATATACTCGGAACACCCTGTGTTTGAATACTTAACAAGATAGTCGCACGATATACCCGACTTCTTATATGTAACTCTAGCCTCAAGCACCTCTCCGCTTGCAATCCTTCCGTTTGGCGTGATTGCATACACCGACTTCCCAATATCAATTGCTTCCGCAATAACAACCTCATCACTAGACATTATAAACATTTAATCTCCTTAAAAATTTTCATTTGATGCTAAATACACTTCAATATCAACCAGGCTATTTATCATATTGATTTCATAACCATTTCTTTTTATATATGCAATAAATTCTTCTGTTGCACATACGCCATCTTTCAGTTCAGATACCCATGCCTCTGCTTTCATTAAAGCAGATACTGGAGCATTTGTTTCAGCAAGGTCTTTCCCGAAAAACTCATTCTCATATCCAGAACCTATGTCTATGATAACCATTCTGCTATTCTTCATGTTGCATAGTTTCCATTTCTTCAAGAGCCTCTCCGTAATCACTAAACCCATCAGCAATGATTTCTCCATCGTCGTCAACAATCCTATACATCTTGATAGTATCTTCTTGGCAACAATAAACTGCATCATTTTCATTATCGTGAACATCTCCACATTCTGGGCATTCATACAATGGCTCAAGCTCTGAACAATAGTCGGCAAGCCCAACTCTGTATGCTACAGGGTCCATTTCATATAGCACTTCGGCTGGCTCAAATTCAATATCACCTATATAAATAGGACCAGTCGATTCATTTATGGAATTTCTATACTCATCCTCGTCGCAATCAGCCTCAATCTCTATGGCATCATCTTTTACAGCTTCTTCCTCATATTCCTCTATGTCCATTTTTACTCCTTACAAAAAAGCATCCCTAGGGACTCTTTAATTTTTTCACACCCAAATTTTCTTCTCATGACAATAATTCCGACATACAAACCAACAAATACACCTATGATTGTTCCTAACATTTCATATCCTTTACCTGCTCAATAAGATAATCATACACATCAAGTGATACATAATTGTTATGCTGGTGTCTCTTACATACAGTTGGCTTTATATCTTCAAACTTGTCTTGACATTTTTTTTTAATAGCCTCATTGTGCATAACATATCTTGCACACTCAGTCCTTCTACTGCAGCGTTCACCGCTGCAAATCATAATTGTGGACATTCGCCCTCCTTAAAATATTTTTTCATTTTTTGTTTTGCAAAATCATTGATTTCATCCATGTCAGAAATAAATTCATCAACATCTACACCTTTTGATTTTATACTTTTAATCATTTCAACAATAAGCTTTTCATTGAATGCTTTTGCATCAGCCTGAATGTTTACCTCTTTTGAACTTCTCTGCTTATAATCAACACTTAGAACCTCCGACAACCTAACATCTGCATACTCTTTTTTTAGAACAACTGCATGATAGTACGGCATCCACATCCAGCAGAACGGCTCATTTCCATACAGACTCTTCGAGTCTTTAAATAAGTCTTTTTTCATTTTTATCACCAGTCAAACAATGTATATGGAGCTAAAATATCTCCATCTGCATCAAACCTGACAAATCTACACTTAAACTTATTTTTTATGTCGTCTAGAAATTTTTTAGCTACAGGAGTAAGCACAATCGTGTCGTCAATATGCAGGTCAACAATAACGCCTTCTTCATATTCTGCAAGACATGCAGACGATGAAGACAACTTTTCTAAATCACACTCTGATACATGACTTGTTGATACAGTCATAATAATATCAATCATTTAATCTCCCTTTTTTGATATTTTTCTTTGACTTTTCTTGCCTCCTCTGCGATAATCAACTTACCTCTGTTATTCAAGCGAAGAATATCTATGATTTCGCTTTCACTTTTCTTGTGAAGCTCAATAAGAACCTCATTTATAACAAACGATTTATCATCATCGCTCATGCAATCGACGCCATAAAAAACATCATCTATAATCCAATCCATATCTTCAACAAAATGGTCGACACCAAAAATATCGAACGATAATCTTGAATAATAACTATCCTGCTGTTCAAGAGTAAGTTCTCCATTGGAAAACTCAGCAACATAACAAAAATCACACCCAGGCTCAAGCGAATGAATCGCAACAAAACACTTGTACTTTTCGCTTATTTTTTTTGCCCAGACAATAGGAGGAGACCACGCTGTTTCAAAATATAAATCGACATGCAATCCATCAACCTCAACAGTATCAGGCTCAACGTTCCACTTAACACCCCAGTTTCCTGCACACCAATCGTACCAGTTTGAATACCCGTACTTTTCTTTTAGGTGCTTTGCTTTTTCCTCTGTAACATAAAATTCCTTATCGGAATCACTAAGATTCTCATACTCGATACTACTGACGACCCTCTCTGGGCTTGTCGTTCCAGAAAGTTCTTCTGGCATTGGAAAATCTGATGCAAATCCTTTTTTTCTAAAATTATCAGCAAATTCAGACGCTATACTTTCCTCGTTGAAACTAATTGACACTTCGTTATAACACCAGTTTGGCATTTTCACTCCTTATATTCCTTATTACACACTCAATAACTCCAGCAGGAGTCCCATCGGAAACTGCTTTTATTATCTCGTCATTTCTTATTCCGTCATAGAATTTAAACTTTCCTACGACACCTCCATGGGCTGATATCAATTCATCAATCTTCATAGGTCTCTGACTTATACCATTTAAAACACCTTTGCTTGTTTTGCATATACATTCACTTACACATGCCTTTTGCTTCAAAAAATTGCAAAAATATTCATCGTGATTTCCAAAGTGAAAAAATACAACTTTTGAGCGCTTGTCATCATCTCTGGAAACTATTGGTTTTTCTTGTTTAACACTCAGATAATCTCCAGTCTTTATCTCTGTAAAAACATAATAAAGGTTATCACTTGCTTTGTGCATCTTTGCCTTGTCAACAAACCCATCCAAGATTTTATTCGCAAAAAAGTCTTGGGTCCTGTTAAACACAAATGAAACGTCGTTACTATCAACCGTTCCTCTTATTGGTTTTCCAGTATCGCAAGTATCTATAGATATACTTGGAATAGCACTAAAACTACACTGATTAAGTACTACATCTTTCTTGCTAGCAACTACGAAAAAATATTTTCCAGACACAGCAGATAACAAGTCTGCTCTATATACTATATGCCATATTTTATACCCATAATCCCTCAAAGATTTTTTTAAAATTTCATATCCAAGATTGTGATTTTTCTCACAAATTATTCTGTCATACTCTTTTCCAATGTCCATTATTATCGTGTCAGCTATTCCAGATATGGCTATGTCAACAGCAATGCTTTCTGGGTGTCTATGACCGACATAATTTAGAGATGAGATGTATGCAATATCGACTTTTTTTTTAATTGGGCATTCGTTTGAGCTATGCACAACAATCCTGTCTGGATGAATGGATGTAGAATGTGATATTATTGTTTTTTGATTGTGCGTTGTGCAGTATATTTCAACAAGTTTTGTGTATTTTTCTAATGGAATCAGCGCCGCCCCAGAACCAGAAACAAACGCAGCAGATGTCATGTCCCAATCCTCATTTTTATTATATTGGCATAACACCCAATACAACAAACAGACTCTTTTTCTTCATAAGTTAGACAGTTTTTCTTTGATAATTCCTGAACAAAAGCATATCTATTATCTGTAAACGAGCGTTTTGAGGCAAGTCCACAAATAGGGCATTCAAGATTAACTATTGTTCCGCTTTCAGAAACTTCAACAAAAGAGAGCCTAACTCTAAGCTCTTCTTTTTTTCTAAAATTTCTAATTGGCTCAGGTATATTATCCGTAGGAATACCTCTTTCTATAAGTGCTCTATTTAAAACACCAACATGCCTAATAAGTTCATGCTCAGACATATCTGCAAGACTCTTATATTTTCCACTGTCCTCCAATGGAAACATAAAATCTGCTTCCTTCATCAGTATTTTTAACTTTCGAATGTCTGTATTCCTGTTCTCTCCAACTAAATACGAATATACGTCTTTAACAGATGCATGATACATCCTCAATAATGCGTTTTTCATCTATTTCCTCTCCGAATTGTTTAAGCATTTTTGTCATTGCAATTGCAATTTCACGAGTATCTTGCTGTGTGCTGGATTTTGTTCTTAACTTTAGCATGTTAATCAGCTTCGTGTAGTCAGCTGCCATCCACACTTCTGTCATCTGACACACAGGAATAAACCTTCTTGCCTCCTGTTGATGAGCTCCATTACTCATGCAATCTTCATAAAATTTAGTTGATAATTCAAAATACTCCCTGTAATTCATTCCATCCACACAAGCCTTTTTCATATCATCATTAACAAGAAACTCAAAAGGAACTTTTTTTGCAGACACATACCTTCTTGACATTTCCTGCCAAGATACTCTATGCCTCATCAATTGACGCATACATGAAATGTCAGCTTTTATCTTAAAAACAAAAAAGTTTCTAAGAGCTATAGCCTCGCCGAGTAAATTTGAGTTAAGTTCATCTATGTTAATCGTTATTCCATATTGCTTCAAAAATTCAATATCTGACAACACGGCACGCAAATTCGTTAATGTGTAAACACTCCCTGACGCAGCAATAAGAGTCCCAAATCTCATTATGTTTGGATATTGGACTATATCTTTTGACAAATTACATACCGAAGCATATCCATTGTCTATACGCTGTGACATTTCCTCATTAACAACAACAGGCACAAACTCAAAAGAAGAAGATGGCAGCCCTATTGATTCGGTATACAGCTTATCGTACAACTTCTTTGGGTCAACACCTGTTGATTGAAAACATATGCTTGCGACACCAGATACTGTTTCATATCTGTCCTTTTCGCTTCTATTTGATTGACTAAAATCCCACATCTCAAGTCTCTTGCCATTCTTTAAATCTAAACTATTTATTAACTTCATTGTTATCCTTTAAAATTATTTTTTTTACCAACTTTATTAAAACAATTATTGGTATAGATATTGGCCAAAAGAAAGCTTCTGATATCTTAATGTGGCCATCTGTTATTACACAGAAAAACAAAAATACAAATGTTCCTCCCATATAAAAGAACATTACACTATTCAAAAGTTCCATTCAAAACCTCCCTTGAAAATTTTTCAAAGGCAGTACCTTCGAGTATTTTTGTTTTGTTATCAACACCAACAACTATATCTCTATCAGTAAACTTCTTTACAAGTCGCCCATTTTGCATCACATCAACATTTATCTTTGATGCATTATATGAAACAACAACGCTATAACCTTTTTTTGATACAGAAATTATTCCGCTCAATACTTCACTAGGTATATACAACTTATCTCCTTATTAATTTTTCCTGCAGCTCAATTTTTTTCGCTTGAGCTTCTCTTAATTTAATCACCCTATCTCTTTTGTTGAAAGTTTGTGACACACTAATTCTCTTTATGTACATATCTATACACCAAAGCTTAAATACAATTAAATCATAGTAGACATCTACGGATGGCGTAATATCCTTATTGAGCAACAACCATGATATTTTTTCTGATTCAAAATTTCCAGCTTTAACATCATCAATAATGTCTTTTCTTGAAAAGCATTTTTCAGACGCTATAACCTCATCTATCACTTCTTCATTGCTATCAATCAGAGCTCTTTTAAGTATTGATAGTTCTGCGTAATTTGCATTGCTTGTTGTAGATACAACACTTCTTGGCCTCTGAGGAGTAGATATTGTGAAGTTGATTTTCGATGAAGCTTTTCTAATAATAGATTCTGCAATTATTTCAGAAAATTCTGATGAAAATTTTTTTATATCAGAAACAGCATTTTCAAGTTGAACTGGAGATGAAATATCGTATTCTGAAATTTTTTTATCAACCATAAAACTGATAGCATCAACACCACCTGTTAAATATTTTCTAAATTCAGCCTTTCCTTTTGACAGCAAAATGTCAGCTGGGTCCATTCCATCATCAAACAGCACAACTTTAGCTTCAACTCCATTTTTTGTACATATTTCAGCAGCCTTGAACGCTGCAGACACGCCAGCCCTATCACCATCATATGCTATTATACATCTACTTGAAAATCTTTTTAAAATCTTAATATGAGAATCTGAAACGGCAGTACCCATTGTTGCAACAGAATTTGTTACACCATGCTGATGCTGCATAGCAACATCCATCTGACCCTCTGACAATATAAAATAATCCTGCTTCACAATTGAGTCTTTCGCAAGATTAATACCAAATATTTGTCTCGATTTTTTAAATACAGGAGTTTCTTTTGTGTTGACATATTTTGCTGGATGATTGCTGATTGTTCTGCCAGAAAAGCCTGTTATCGCTCCAGAATGTGTTCTGATTGGAAACATTATTCTCTCTATAAAACGAGCATACAGCCCTCTGTCTCCATTATCAACAATACCAAGCTCTACTGCCTCTTCTATATTATGAAACCCAGATTTTAAAAATTCAATAGTATCTTTTGATGATGGAGCATATCCAATCTCAAATTTCTTGATTGTGTCAAAAGATATTCCACGCTCGTTTAAATAATTTAGCGCATTTGAGTTACCCATAAGGTTTTGCATCAGCCATTTATTATAAGACTCGAGTACTTTTGTGTCTGTCTTCTTTACACCAGCTTCATATTTAAGCGTAAAGCCTATTCTATCAGCAAGTTTTTCAACAGCCTCCTCGAAGTTTAAAGACTCATACTCCATTACAAATTTTATTACATCTCCACCTTTGTCTGCAGTAGAAAAATCAAACCACATATTTTTAGATGGAGAAACAGTAAAGGATGGACTCTTTTCCTCAACAAATGGTGACAGGCCTTTATAAAGAGAACCAGCACGCTTAAGCTCAACATAGTCTCCGATGATATCAACTATGTCTATTCGCTCTTTTAACTGCTGAATGCTCTCTTTTGCTATCATTTACACTCCTATAAAGTCGAAATATATTCTAAAATAGCAAATACAAGAGAAGCAACAAGCATTACTGGTGCATATATAAAAAATATTAATGCATCGGCTTGATTTCTTGAGCCATTCTTTATTGCCTTATGAGAAATATATAAAACAAATACGGACCAAATAGACAAAAGCAGCAAAATAAAAACAGCAACATACTCCATTGCATCCACCCCCTATTAATATTTACGTCTTAGGCCTCTAGAAATTTTCTTAGCCGAAGAAGTTTTAATTGGTTTGCCTATTGCAACAACATCCTTTCTTGAATCATTTACAGCATTTGCAACTGGGGCAGAAACAATATATAGAGTGTCTTTTTGACTATCAGGTATTCCATATATATCGATATACACATCTCTGTAAATATCAACTCCGCCAAAATTCTCAATTTCTGAGCGTTTCTCAACTCTTGCAACAATCCCAGATGCTGGTATGTCAACAACATCACCATCTGAATTTACAATTTGAACGCTATGTGAACAAAGATTTACAAATTTTTTTTCCTTATCACCTTTTTTACATATAACAGAAGCGGGAAACCCACTATCTGTTGAGTAGCTCCACGATTCCATGTTTTTCCTTTTCTTTGATTATTTTTTCTCTGTTTTCATCATTATCTTCTGCATCAAATACGACAGCTGTTCCATCCTCTTTGATTCCAATAACGCAATTTGAATTCTCCGAAATCAATTTATCTCTCCACACCTCATAATTTTTATCAATAATTTCGTTCTCTATATCTGCAATAGATATATCTCCAGAATCAATCGCTTTTTTCAAAGCACCGGAAACCTTAATTTCGATACCATCATCATTAATAACGAAATAATTACCTTTGCTTGCCCTACCGTTAAATTTAATAACGCCCCTGTTTATGTCCTTTTCATCAATCATTATTTCATAACTCATCACTCACTCCTATGTTTATTTTTTTTAAAGATATCCATCTTCTTTTAGTTTTTTGGCTGTATATGTTGCAGCTCTCTTTTCAAAGAAATTTGTTCTTGTTTTATTTGGGTCTCTGTGTAATGCCTCTATGTCATACAAAGGCGAACGAGAAACTTTTTCATAAAACGGAACAAGCCCCATGCCTTCTATCATTTCATTTGCTTTTGACATAAAGTAATTAGATACTGACTCATTATTGAATCCTGCCATTTTGCCTTTTGTAATGTAGAACATCCAATCAATTTCAAGCTCAACAGCATCTCTAACAAGACTTTCAGCGATATACTGAACTCTATCTTTGTCTAAATTTGGAAATGTTCTCAAGATTGTATTTATAGCTTGACTAAACAAAAGAACATGCATTCTCTCATCACGTGCGATAAACTCAATCATCTTTGATGTACCTGGCATGTCTTTGTCAATGCTCCACAAGAATATAAATCCTCCATAAAACATAATAGCCTCAAGTATATTGTTTGCAATTGCAGCAGCAAGAAACATTTCGACAGTTACATCATCATCACTCCTATAATCCAAAGGATGATACATTCTCTCAAGAAACTTATTTCTTTCCATGAGTTTTTCGTCGTTTTTATATAAGCTATACAGCCTATCGACATCCATAACTGTGTCATCAATGATAACTTCATAGCTTTTAGTATGAAGAGCTTCTTCATATTGCTGCCTAGTCATACATTGAATTGTATTTGACTCAGTTATAAACGGAATCATATTGTGACCAAGGTTTCTTGTTTGTGCACTGTCATTAAAAATAAGAGAGCTCAACACCCTGTCATATCCAAACCTCTTGTCTTCGCTCATTGCGAGATAATCATCGTGCGAATCAGTAGACACTTCCTCTGGTCCCCAGTCATTACCTCTCATTGCGTCAAACAAGTTATATGCCCAATTTAAAGACGATGACTTTTGGTCAACAATGCCATCACAATCAGACAAAATAATAGTTGCTTCACTTC
>Ga0256828_1001384_pt1 | contig 15136 bp, 18 predicted proteins | sample CV88metaG_FD_185993 | JGI IMG/M metagenome (GOLD analysis project Ga0256828, IMG submission 185993) | Hydrothermal vent microbial communities from East Pacific Rise, Pacific Ocean - CV88 | ecosystem: Environmental > Aquatic > Marine > Hydrothermal vents | place: Pacific Ocean: East Pacific Rise...
CGTTGGATCTTTACCTCCTCAAGTACATGAAGATTTTGCAAAAAATCCAGATATTTTGCAAGGACTTTTCGTTGATGTAAAAAGTGGTATTGCACAAAAAATATTACCAGTTGCAAAACGATTAATTTCTCTTCATAATATGCCTTTTGTAGAAGCATATATTCAAGCAGGAAACCAAGTAATTGGTAATGCAAAAACTAACACTAACGGTGGTTCTGATAATTCACAAAAACTTATGAGTGAACCCAAGCAAAGAGGTGGTGTTAAAAAGAGTTCATACACTCAAGAAGATATTTTTAGTATGAGTGAAGATGAATTTCAAAGAGCACTTGAAAAACTACAATAACTAATAAAACAAATTAAATAAAAAGGTAAAAAAAATGAGAATTCCAACAATGAATCCAGAACAAACATTCTTCTTAGAGCGTTTAGCTTTAGAAATGGCGAAGGAAAATTACGCATTAGAAAAATTTATGAATGTGGATAAGAGAAACATCCCTCAAAAGAACGGTAGTCAATATAAGGTAAGTTTATATGACCATTTACCAGATGATGCAGTTCAAGATTTAGCTGAAGCGACAACGGTCGACGAAAGCGACATGGTGCGAATCACAAGAACTGGTCAACTAAAAAGACAAGCTGCTAGAGTAAGCTATAGTGATGAAATGGCTGAAACATATGACCTATCTTTCATCAAAGAAACTGTTGCAGAATTATCGTATGCTATGGGTACAAAGCACGATAAAGACGGGTTTGCATCACTTTTAAATGAAGCAGGTTTCGTGGTTGATATGGGTACTGTATCTGTTGAGGAAGCTCTAAAACTAGCACGTAATCATTTCCGTAAAAACAATGTGCCGACTGTAAATAAAATTTTTGATGGCTCATTAAAATTTAACACAACTCCAGTTAACGAGTCATGGGTTCTTTTTTGTGATGTAGATGATGCAGAACTATGGAGAAGTCATTCAGAATTCGTGCCGATCGAAGACTACAGTGACGGAACAAAATTGATGCCTTATGAAATTGGTCGCATCAAATCTTTAGGCTTTACAATCGTAGAGACTTTAAACATTGGAAGAGGTAATTCTGTTGCATTTGGTCGAGGTGCCTTCACTGGGCTCGGCTTGAGTGGCAAAAACAAAATTGAGATTATCGAGAAGCCTCTTGGAAGTGGTGTTGTAGCTGATGCAGCAGGAAATATTCAAACTGATGTATTAAACCAAGTTGGTCATATCGGTGTGAAATCAAGAGATAGTCTGATGGTGATTTACCCTGAACGAATTATCCGTTTTGAAAATATCCCTGCATAAAAATATCCCTCTTTTTTAGAGGGGTTTTTATATAAGAAAAAATAAACAAAAAGGATATGTAAAATGGCTGTAAAAAACACTAAATATGTTGATGTAATTGTCACTAAAAAAATTGATGATGTAAGAGTTGAAAACGGAAAAAAAGAACACCTAAAAATTGGTGGGATTATTTTCAAAGACGGTAAGCCTTACGATAAAATGTTATCAATCAAACTAGATGAAAAAGTTAGCATTCCTGAAAACTTTGTAGGTTACATTAAGAAGATTAAAATCTTCAAAGACGGAGATTATGTGCAAAGATATTTTGTGGAAAAGGTAGGAAAAGATGATTAAAAAAAATGGTCAAGTTTTACAAGTTTTTCCTCTTGAAAAAAACACTAAGATTTTAGCAGCAGGTATTCACAATGTAATCAATTATGATGTGATCCACGCACTAGAAGATACTACAATTGATATAGACTTTAACGGTGGGTCTACACTAGTTGGGCTAACAGTAAAAGCAGGTGAACGCTTTGGATTAGGTTCTAGCGTAACTAAAATTAATGTTATTGCAGGAACGCTTTTAATTTCATAACAAAGAGGAATTTATTTTCCTCTTTACTACATCCCTCAAAGAATGTCTTTCTTACAAAGATTCTTACCAGAACCCCATACAACAATCAATCAAAATAAATTAACAAAATAAAAGGAAAGAACAATGTTTCAATATCCAATAACGCAAAATTTTAATCCTTATGGGCTAGGAACACAAGGTTTATATAATGGCATACAATTACCTCAAACAGCAATGAGTAAGGTAAATAATCCTTATCCAAGTGTCTTTCAAGGGCAAACAGTAGTACAACCTAAAGTAAATACAAATAACGGCTTATTTGGCTCATTAACTGCTACAGAAGCATTACCATTTGTAAACTCTGGAATAGGTGCAGGATTAGGTTTGTATCAACTCTACAATACTAATCGATATCTCGATAATGTTGGCGATGCGCTAAATAGACAGCAGGGCTTATATGAGGATGAGATAGCAAGAAGAAATCAAACAAGAGAATCTTATGGTTCGGCATTCTCTGATGCTAAAGGATATTAGTCATGGCTTGGGAATCAATTGTAAGACCACCTAAAATTGGTGAGAATGATATTCTTGGATTATTGTCTATGCAAAATAATGCACTCGATAGGATTCAAGGAGGTATGCAAGGTGGTGTAAATCAATATAGTTCAATCATTGAGCAAAGGGCAAAGAATAATGCCTTAAAAGAGCTTATAAATGATATGGATAGCTTTGATAGAACAAGAGGTCTAGGAGAGCAACAGAATGCCCTTATGCAATTAGTAGGTGATAAGTTTCGTGGTGATGCTAGAATGAGTGCTGCTGAGCAATTAGGGCTAACTAATGCACTACTAGATCCAAGCATTAAGCAAAAAGATTTTGATTTACAAGATAGAGAATTAGGCATTAAAGATACATCTAATGCTCTTAAACTTTTAGGATTACAACAAGATTACTCTTTAGCTAAAGAGAAGATGAACCAAGCTCAACAACAAGCTATGAAGCCTAAATATGAGAAAGTTACAACTAGAGACGGACTGGGTCGAGAAGAAACAAAATTAGTGCCTACAGTAAATGGAAAAGTTGTAGGTGAAGGTGAAGTTATTGCAAAAAAATCACCAGTATTGAATCAAGATGATAAAGCATTTTTAGATGATTTTTCTCAATCAGATTTACAGCTAAATGTACTTGAAGATACTTTACAACCTACACCTGAAGGAGTAGAAGATAAATATAGTATATGGGGATTTTTAAATGCTCCTGCAAGTTGGATAGGTGCTAAGTTTGGTTCACCTGAAGGACAAGAGTATGAGAAAGTTGCACAACAACTATCAAACATGCAACTTGCATCACAAAATCTTATAAAAGGCGTTCCCTCAGATAGAGAAACTGCAATCCTGAAACAATCGATTCCGAGCATAACTGATGATGAGGATGTTGCGTATGAAAAGCTACAAAAATGGAAACAAGCTTTTAGTAATAAGACTGCTCAAAGATTAAATAGAATTGCACAAAGTAATCCTGAATCTACAGCTAATATTTTTAGAAATATGGCTCAAGGAAAAATCAAAATTCCCACTGGTTGGAAATTGCAACAAAACCAAGAAACTGGTGAATACAGATTGGTAAGGAAATAATCATGAGCTGGGTAGATATAGATCCACAAGTAAGCGATAATCAATCCTCTAGTGGGTGGGTTGATATTGCTGCAAGTGAAGATGAAAAAATTATTGAACGAAAGCCTGTTACTCTAAAAGATGAACTTGTACAAGGTGTTGAGAATGTTGGTGATGCTTTGGGGGCTGTCGGTTCAAAATTAGGAGCAACTCTTAATGCAGTTAATGCAAATTTAAATGAAGCTCTTGGAGTTGATAGTAGTCTTTTTAGAGAGAATCAGCAATGGTATCAAGATAGATATGATGAGTATCGAAAAGGACTTGAAAAAGAGTATGGCGACTTCGGCTCAACAATAGTCGAAGAGGGTTTTAATCCAATAAATTACACTCCGGTTGCAGGTGCATCGGCACTTGCAAAAACAGCATCATTTTTAGCTCCGATCGCTCTTGGATCAGTCATGGATATTGGTGCAGGAAGAACCCCTAAAGGAACTTCTCTTGCTGATGATGCTGCAAAGGTTGCTAGTGATACTTTACTCGGTGGAATTGCTGGGAAAGTTGGAGGAGATGCTTTATCAAAATTGAATCCCTACAACTGGAAAAAAGCAGCATTGAAAGATGCGACAACCGATAAAGCAACATTACAAAAGATAAAAAACTTTGAGGAAAAAACTGGAATAAAAGTACCTCTATCAACAAGATATGGCTCACAAAGAATGGCATTAAAAGAGCAACTTTATGATGCTGGAGATATAAATATCGGGGTTCCGAATTATCAAAAAATGAATGATGATGTAATGGAATACACTCAAGATTTTCTAAAAGCTTATGGTGCAGGGGATAGTAGAAGTGAAGCAGGAGCAGAACTTGCCGAATGGGTATCAAAGCAAACACAAGATACAAAAGAGGCTTTCTCGAAGAGATATGATGCACTTTATGAAAAACTTGGAGATAAGAACCTGAAAGATTTAGGTTTTGATACAGAAGGCTTTAAAAAAGGATTAGAGGATTTTGTAAGCAAATATGATAACAATCCTCTTATGCAAAGCAATAGGGCTGTAAGAGATGCTAAAAAGCTTTTAAAGACTGACTGGGATAATCTTACGCTAAATGATTTTAACTCAATAAAAAGTGTTGTTGGGTCTCGATTAGATGACAAATTTACTGTTGGAAATAATGAGCAGAGAGTTTATAAATACCTATATTCTATGATGAAAAATAAGGTTGCTGATGTAGATGATTTTATACAAAAACAAAAAATATTTAGTGAAACTTTTGGAGATATAAATCAAGACTATGCACAATTTAAAAAAGCTTTTGAAAATCCTGATATAAGAAATCTTATGAGGGAAAATGCAAATCCTGCATTAGTAGGTAGAAAGCTATCTAATAATGTAAACTACTTAAAGCAATTAAGAGGAGAGGAACCAGTACAAAGAGCTGCTCTAACAGAATTGTTGCAGGGAGGTAAACATGCTGGAAGAGATGAACTGAGTCCTAATAAGTTTATGACAAACATTAACAAGGAAGGGATGAAAGATATTCTTGCACGAAATCCTCAAATGCAAAAAGAGTTCAAGTCTAGGCTAGAACCAGTAATCAGAAATATGTTACATGCACAACAAGGTCGAAATAAAAGCAATAGTGGAACATTCAATCTTCTAACAAAATCAATAGGAAGAGTGCCTATTGCAGGTGAAGCACTTGGATCACTTGGAGGACTATTGGGCAAAAGTTTTTATGACTCAAACTTCTACAGAAATATACTTGATGCATATATCATGGACAACTATTTTCAAAAAGAGCTAGGTAATGCTATTGATGATGCTCTTGCAAGACAAGCTAGAGGAATCTATACAACTGAAGAGGATGTGATTCGAGCTGTTTTTGATGATTTACTAAAATAGTTATGTTATAATTACTTTGTTACATGCTACACATTCAAGGTATTGACAAATTGAGGAATTTGGAGAGCATCTTAGTTTAATTACTGAGATGCTTTTTTTTTGCTATTGTCTTTTAAGCTCACTTATGCTCTTCCATTACTTAATCAAAAATAAAACCCCTAAAATACGACACTAAACACATGTCCTTCAGATTCGTTTAATAATTTTTGCACATGTGCAAAGTTTCTTTAATATAGCTTAATTCAGTTTCACTTAAGTTGCTAATTACCCCTAATTTAGGGACTTTGGAAGAGGTTGAATCAAGTGGCTCCTGTGAGCCACTTGATTCTTTTTCTTATCTTTCTTCTTTTTATTTTTAGTAAAAGTGTGCATTTATGATAAAATCAATCCATGAAAACAAGTAATAGAAAATCATCAAAATATGAACCAAACAAAGTCCTAGGAAATCACAAGATAATCGAATACAATCCAGATAAAAAGAAGTATCTATGTGAATGTATTAAATGTCATCATCAATTACTTTTATCATCTACAGTAATAGCAAATAAACGATGCTCCAAATGTTGCAGGAAGAAAAAGACAGTAGTAATACAAGAAGATACAGATGGTTCTTTTAAGGATATTGCTAAAAGACTTGGAATAACAACACAAGAAGCATCTCAATGCTATTACGGTGCATTAAAAAAGATCCACGAGATAATACATCAAGATGATAAAAAAGATGTTCTAAGGGAATATTTAGAGGATTGTGAAAAAGAAGTTATTGATAGTTTGTTTTAAGATAGTGAACCAGCAACAAGTAGATATTAAAAGGACTTTTATGAAAAACTTACTGTTGGTTCTTTTGAAATAAGGAGAGATGCTTATATCTCACTTCATCAAAAATTTAAAAAAATACATTGGCAAATGTAAGTCAAAATTATATCATCTTTTTTTAATAGATTTCTTAATCACATCCAGTACTTTTTTATCTTCTAATGCATCAAGAATCTGAAATAATCCTATCCCATACTTTCTACTCAAATCTTTTGATAAAGGCTCAAGAACCAGCATAACAACATCATTACTAACAATACTTTCTATATGCTTTAAATCAACTATTCTAGCCATTACAGATACTCGCAAGGAATGAAGTCTTTTGCAGGAATCACATATGTTAATCTATTAGCAGGAACCAAGTGAAAGTTACCGTTATGAAAAACTAATTTATCCATTAATTGAACTTGCTTTTTGTTATTGTTATTGATCTTCATACAAAATGATTTTTGTCTATCTAATGATACTAATCGTAAATCTTTGTCTTGAGATATTTCATCAATCAAAAATAATTCATTATTCGAGAGAATGAGTTTATCCATTAAAATACCTTTTTTAATACAATCATAACATAAAACATAAACTTTCATTTCTACCCCCTTTAAAATGATTTTTATGATGTAATTTGAATTATGAATATATGCAGGAAAGATATTAGGAAATAAGTGAATATATTATGATCTTACGAAAAGTATAAATTTGATACTTTTCATGGTATAAATTTGATACTTATCGTATATCACTTAATTAATCCTTCTCAATTTTTATAATAAGTCCTAATTCATTTAGTATAGCATTTTCAATGTCACTAGCATCAACTGTTGGATCTTTTGAATATACAGCATCATGAACCTCAATAGCATCATTAAAGAACCTAATCATAACTTCTCGTATATCTCTTTCTATCTGTGTCCACATAAAAAAGAATAAACTAAATTTATTATCTATTCCAGTATCAATATAATCATACTTTTTAGATTTTTTATTCCATTGTTTTTCGTATATGTTTTTAGAAAATAATTTTGCTACTAGGTACAATTTTTCATTATTTTCTTTCATATAAGCAATAAATTCATCAACCATCTTTTCACTTTCTTTAGCATAACAATCTAATATCGTGGATCTATTTCTTATTTGATTATTTTGTCCGTTATCAGCAGCACTAAGTAATTGTTTAGCATGTTCTATAGTAATATCAGCTTCATGTGCTAACTCAGCTCTAAAAGCCTTCTTATCATCAATTAAACGCTTATGATAAGGATATTTATTTACATCAATGATATTGAATACAATAGACTGTAAACAAGATGATATATCGTAGTTTGTATATCCTAATGATTTTCTTGTATCAGATGAAATACTTGTAAAAGTAGAATACTTACGACTTAATTGTTTATCTTTTGTATTAAGTGATATTACATAAGAACCATCACTCATCCCTTTCATATTAGATAGAAGGATATACATATCTCTCTTTGTTTCTATATTTATTAAATCTTCTTTTGATATTACAATATCATCCTTTCCACATTCAACTTCTTTAAAATTAAGTTCAGTAAATTTACTTAAAGCATAAGGCAATATAACTTCTTCTGAATAATCCGTGAACCAAGTTTTAGATGATTTAATACCAACGACATAATTACCTTTCCTTTCAAATAATGAAGAAAAAGAATAAGATTTATCTACCCTTTGAAGATATCTAAGATCTTTATTATCTGAGTGAACTCTGTATCCTCTTGTTGCCATTTCTTTAAAGATATTATTTACACGAACTGCATAAGCAAAACCTTTTAATGTAGATAGATTATGATTAAAGTGACCATTTTCTCTTAATGATATATACAAAGATAATGACATAAAGTCATCTACTGTATCAGTTGAAAGTATCTCAGTTTCTTGTGCACTTAGATTTTCTAATGCTCCTATTAAAGGTAGTTCATTAAATGCTAAATAATTGATTAATAAACTATCTAAATTAATAAGTGGTTCATGTTTGGCAGGCTTACACAATCCGTGTATGTCGGACAAAGTCCGACCAAGTCCGTAAACAAGGGGGTTACAGAGGGTAAATGTTTTAGTTACAATTATCTCATTTTTAACACATTTTCTATTGAAAGTAGTAGTTGATAAACCCATTGCTTTTGCAAGTTTTTTCTTTGATATTTCTATACCAAGATTTCTTAATACATAATCGCATAACATAACTTGTTTTTGAAATTTGTTATATTCTGGCTTTAATTCATTCATAATATAAATGGTACCTATTTAGATTTAGTGGTTCTTTGAAATGAAGATGTATTTTGAAGGACAAGAAGTTACCAGTTTCTCAGCACAAAAATACTCTAATAAGAATCACTTAGTAAGGCTCACTAATGAAGTAAGCCATACCTTTTGAACTGAAGGCACTGGTAAAGCCTTACTAAATGTTTCTTGGTTCATATTATATCAAAATATGCTTTATGTAATCATTAATAAATTAATTCATATATTTACTTGTATGTTATAGAAGAATATAATAAGGAAATCAATACATAAAACTAAAGGAAAGATACTTAGAAGATATAAAAGTGTCTTTCCCTGCACAAATACTCTAATAAATGCTTTCGTTGATTCTCGAGCAAATATAGAGTGACTTTCTAAAAACCGTACTATTTTTTAAAGAAATATTCGAAACCATAAGTTTGCACACATTTCTCAACCGTCGCAATATCTGAATCATAATCATCCAGATTCAGCCCACTCATTGCATTGCTTTTTCCTTCAAAGTCATCATCTTTTATTGAATCCTCTAAATCATCCTCAATCATATTTTTTGCCTCTTCAAGACTTTCTATAAGCTCGCTAATATCTCGTCCGTAAATTGAAATTTCTATCTTCATGTGTATCCTTTTGTTTTTAAATTTTATGCACGAACCATATCATAGGTGAGATTAGTTGTTGCTTTGGGTCTTGCAAGAAAAGTCTTACATGTAAGGAAAAAAGTGTTAGATTTTTTCATTTTTGGTTCATTCACAAAAATATAAGAAAGTCAATAAAATAGGGAAATTTATGCACTAAAAGTGTTACAAAAATACTCATTTTGAGTATATGGAACAAACGGAGCATACCCTTTATGATTGTATGCGTAAGGGTTAAAAATGTCTTGTAGGGCTTTATTTGAAGTTTATGCTTATATATTGCTTAGTAACAAAGTTAGTTTTTATGCTTATTTGTATTTAAGCTTATATGCTGTAAGATTATGAAATACAAGAGGGAAATATGATTCCCTCTTGAGTTCTTTGACTTATCACTGTTAATAGTAATATCAAAAACAAAAATGAAAAATATAGTTGATATTATATCCTAAAAATAATTAACACAAGGAAAGATAATGAAGCACAAACATTATGCAAGGAGTGTAGGAAGAAAAGCCTACAGCATATGGGTTAAATTAGTTGATAAAGAGTTAAAGGGATCTTCTGAGATGAATATTGAGAAACTCTCAAAGATTACATCAGAAGCATACAAACAAGCAATGTCAATGAGAATTCAAGGCAAAAAAGCTTTTGAAAAAGATTGTTTCATGGATCTCGACTCTTGTAAATCGACTTTAACAAATGCAAAACTTTATGATGAGTTTTTCAAACTTGCTGATGAATGCTTTAGATCATCAATTAGTGCAAGTGCTAATATCCGGTATCTTAAATGATGCTGGATCAAATAAATTTAAAAATAAGGAAAGATACAATGAAAAAAAGAAAAATAAGTGAAAGAGCAGCAATTCAAAGATTAAAAAGATTTTTAGTTAAACAAAATAAAAGATTTATCAAAACAAGAAATGAGCAAGAATATGGTTTTATAATTGATGTTGCTACTGGTGGTTCTAGTGAGGTAATTTTTGATTATGCTGATTTTGAGCAGCTACTTAGAAGCTATGGATTAATCAGATTAGATGAGGAGTTATAGTTATGAAAGATAAAAGTATTCCTATTAATGCAATGTTTACGCGTAAGAAACATAAGAAACATAAACTAAAAAGTACTGACTATGAAGAGTTGGTTTATCTATGCAAACTTGCAAATTCAAATAATGGATTAAATGATGTTATTTTTATTAAAAAGCAAATGCGTGAGAAGTTCAAAAAAGATTACACATACAAATCTATCTCTAATCATTTGCATAGACTAGGATTCTCTCTAACAGATCGTATGAGTAATTATCATACCACAACACATAGAAAAGGTAAGAAATACTATAGAATGATGACTCTAGTAAATGAGTTGCATGAAGATTTTCTTGATATTCCTACTAAAGAAGATATAGCTTACTTCTATGAGAAATATCGTAAATCTTTTCAAGAATTATAAACTCCAAATACCAAGGGCATATACTCTTTGCTCTTGGTTCATTCCTCTTAAAATCCCCTACATAAAAATCCCTACATAATTTTACTACTTTACAAAACTCTCTTTTTACGATAAATTTGTATAACAAATTTTGATTTTAAAAGGATGATGAAATGCAAGGTAAACAATGGACTTTAACAGCTAAGAGAAAGGCTATAGTCATTGATATGCTAATGAAGCAACATACACTAGGTTCGATATGCACACACTTTAGTATTGCTCCTAAAACACTGCAGAAGGAGCTGAAGAAGAATGGCATCAAATGGAAGAGATATAGAGAAGCAGGTATCTTAAATATAAGACAAATGTTGATAGAGGATATGATTCAAATTGATGATGATTATAAGAGATGCGATATGGCTTTGAAGTTCTTAAGTAAGTACGATAAAGATGCAAAAGATAAAGAGAGTGATGTTACTGTGAAGTTCAAAAAGGATGACACTCAAGAGATTACTCAAGAGATATTGGAAGAGATAAATAATGGTTAATTCTTTGCATCCTGAAACTATAAAGTTCTTTGTTTGGGTCAAGAAACATTTGCCTGAACAATCTAATAAAACTCCTTTGTCTCATTACCAAATGATAGATGCTTTATTTAGTGGAGAGAATAATATAAAGAGTTATTTGTGCTCAAGGGGCTTAGGAAAAACAACTTTGTTATCAACTGTTTTACCTTTGTATATAGCTTATCATGGTTCACTTGGAAATGTCCTAAAGAGAAGTTATTTCTGCATGATAGTGAGCGATACGACATCTCAATCTGAAGCGATTATTTCTGATATTTTGGATGTATATGAAAGTTCAGATTTAAAAGAATATGGATTGCTTTTAGAGAGAAGTGTGCAGGGAGAGATAGAGTTTAAAAAGGGTAAGAGAAAATACTATGTTGTTGCAAAGGGTAGTGGATCAAAATTGAGAGGATTGAAACGAAATTTAAAACGACCTGATGTTCTGATTCTTGATGATCTTTCAAACGAAGATGTCGCCTTAAATCCTCTAAGAAGAGAGAAGCTTAATAGGTGGCTCAATAAGTCATTGTTGCCTTCTCGTGAGCCAAATAACAGTATTGTCATTAATGTATTTACCCCTTTGCATCAAAGTGATGCTCCAATGATTCTACATAACTCAAAGTTTAGCGATAGTGTTGCATTTCCTATTGCTGATAAAAATCCTCCTCACTGGGATAGCATGAAACCTACTTGGAAGGATAGGTTCGATATTAATTTTATCAAAAGGACTTACGATGAATATCTTGAGCGTGGAAGAGTAGCTGAATTTATGCAGGAGTTTTTTCTACAGTTAGTGAGTGATGAGAGTAGAATCTTTGATGTAGATAAAATAAGATATGAGAAGGTACGATTATCTCAATCTGCAATGATCTATGTCAGTACAGATTTAGCCATATCTCAAAAGGAATCTAGTGATAGAAGTGTTGCTTGTGTAGTTGCTTTTGACCGTGGTTCTACAATCCTTTTGGATATAAAAAGTGATAGATATAATCCTACGGAATTTATGAATATACTTTTTCAAATGAATAAAAAATATAAGCCGTTAAGTGTGGGTCTTGAGATGGTAGGATACCAACAAGCATTTAAACACCACTTAGAGCAAGAGATGATGAATCGTAATGAATATTTTCAGATAGAACCCCTCAAGCTAAACAATACAGTATCTAAGCATGTTCGTATTGCATCATTGCAGCCCATCATAAGTAATAAAAATTTAGTTATCAATGAGGATTTATTAAATAGTGAATCTTTAGAAAGATTACTAGAGCAAATAGAATTATCTACACGAGAGGGAATTTTGAGTCAACATGATGATGAGGTGGATTGTTTATCAGGTGTATTGCAGCTACAGCCAGTAGAAACATATTCTGTTGAGGAATTTGTGCAAGATAATCAAGAGGAAGATATTTTAGAAGAGAAGTTCTTTCTTGGATATTGATATAATATTGAAAAAATAAAAGGTATAACAAATGGGTAAACAAGAAGATATAAAGCTGTTACAGCAAGTTGAGGAAGCTTTAGTAAGTGCAAAAGCAAATCATACAAAGCTTATGGGTCATGTAGAAAGATGGAGAAATGATATTGAGGAGAATCAAGCTGCAAGTGGTAAACTTGATGATTTAAAATTCTCATACACTCCAAAAGATTTACAAAATATTTGTGATGTGGCACAAGTTCAAATTGTAAAACATTTCGTGCAAAATCCAAATCTTATTAGTGTAAAACCTTCAAAAGTTGAGGGATTAAGCGAAGTAGTATCTAAGCTATTAAATGAGCAATGGAATGATAATATCAATAGTTTTGAACTTATGAATAATGTTGTATCATCAATGTTGCGTGACGGTACAAGTATTGTAAAAGTAGGTTGGAATGCTAATGCGAATTCTCCTGATGTAGAAGTTGTGCCTATTGATGAAGTTTTTGTTGATGCTAGTGCAAGAGTTGATGAGGATGTAAAGTTTGTTATCCAAGCAAAAAGAGTAACTGTTAATGATATATTAACTAATGAGAGTTGGTTCGGTAAACATAAGAAAGAGGAATTGCTATCTTTGGCTGGTGACAATAATGAGGATCGCTACACTAGAGAGGATGATTTTGGTGTAGATTCATATGCCGAGAGAAGTGCTGAGCTTTTGCAGGAAATGAACCTTTATGAGTTTTATGGTGTTTTAGAAGTAGGTAATGAAGTTAAGAATATGGTAATCATTTTTCAAGACGGAGTAATCATTAACTCTTTTGAATCGCCTTATCCTTCTGACTGGGTTCATCCTTTTGTATTGTTTACATATAATCGAAAACCTTTCACTATTTTTGGAGAGAGTCTGGCTGAAAATGCTGCACAGCAAATGAAGTTTCGAACTGGAATATATAGAGAGATTCTTGCTAATACTGAGAAGAGTAATAGTGGTGTAACTTTTGCTAAGAAGGGTGCTTTAGATTATGTAAACAGAAGAAAGTTAGATGATGGTTCGGCATCAATTATCGAAACAAATCTTGACCCAGCAAACATACAATTTCAAACTATTGCACCTATTCCTGCATCAACTTTTCAATTACTTGATACACTAAAATCTGATGTAGAGGAAACTATAGGGATAAGTTCATCTCTTATGGCTCCAAGTGGAAATACACGAATGCTAAACAGTGGAACAAGTGCAACAGCAGCAAGTATCACACAAAGCAATGCTGAGAGTCGAAGCCTTCACATATCACGAGGAATAGCCAATTCATTGCAACAAGTTATAGAGAAATTCTTAGACTTAGATATTATGATGCTAATGGATTATGAGTTAGATGTTAATGGTCAAAAACTTTTAATCAATGGTGATATGTTAGAAAGATTAAAAATTGATGTGGAAGTGCAGACTAGTGGGACTTTAGCAGAACAGCAAAACAATTTATCTATGATGTTACAGCTGGTTCAAAGTAACTTTCAAGTTATTCCTAATGCTGCAGAGATAGTACAAAATATCTTAACTAAAATGGCTAACAATATGAACCTGAATGGGATTGCTCAAAGTATTAAACAGGGCTCTATGAATAATCAAGAGCAGCAAATGTTAATGCAACAACAACAGCAACAGATCCAAGAGTTACAACTAGAACTAGAGATGCAAAAAGCACAAAGTGAAATTGCTGTAAATCATGCTAAAGCTGCTTTAGATTCCTCAAAAGCACAAGAAGCTCAAGTTGATACACAATTGAAAGCATTGGGAGCATGAGCATGGAAATAATTTCAAATGTATATGGTGAGGAAGAGAAGAGAAGAGATATTGAGTTGCTTATGCAAGAGAAGGCTTTTCAAAGGCTTATAATTGACGAATACATCACAAAAAGAGGACTGGGTATAGTTAGGTCGTTTACTGCTGGTTCTGATGAAATTGAGCAATTAAAGGCTATTTCTGACTTATGTAATTTCTTAGAGTTTGATTTTAATCAAGATAAAGATTATAATAATGCTTAAAATCTTTCATAAGGAAAAATAATGACTGAAAACATGCAAGATATTTCAACTGCTCCAGAAGTGGAGTCACAAGAAAGTGATAGCCCACAAACGGAAGTTGATGTCTTTGAAATGGATTCTCAAGAGTTTAACGAAAAGTTAAATGCACTTGATAATCTAAGTGGAGTTGAAGAATCTTCTACTCAAGAAGATGCTAGTGAAAGTGATACAGAACCTGAAGCTACAGAAGAGGATAGTAACAAGGATTTAGATGCTTTATATAAAGAGCAACTAGAGAAAGGTTATGAATTAAAAGAACCTCTTCTAGTGAAAGTTAACGGTGAAGTTTTTGAGGTAAATAAAGGCAACGAATTAAAAAATATCGTCGAGCGAGGATTGCACTACACTCAGCGAATGCAAGAGATAGCAAAGCATAAAGATACAATCAAATTCTTGCAAGAGAATGGCATAGAGGATGTAAATACTTTAGCAGAAGCACTACAACAAGGAATTGATGTAAGAAAGCCTGAGGAAGTAAATACACCTGAAGCAAAAGCCAATGAGATTGCAAAAGAGATTTTAGAATCTGATTATG
>Ga0256828_1001385_pt1 | contig 15120 bp, 9 predicted proteins | sample CV88metaG_FD_185993 | JGI IMG/M metagenome (GOLD analysis project Ga0256828, IMG submission 185993) | Hydrothermal vent microbial communities from East Pacific Rise, Pacific Ocean - CV88 | ecosystem: Environmental > Aquatic > Marine > Hydrothermal vents | place: Pacific Ocean: East Pacific Rise...
TACTTTAGAGCGAAAGGCTCTAACCCGAAAAGGATTTATTATGGGTTTTAGAATTAACACAAACATCGGTGCAATGAATGCACACAGAAATGCTACAATGAACAATATAGGGCTTGATAAAAGTCTTAACTCTTTAAGTTCAGGTCTTAGAATTAATAAAGCTGCTGATGATGCTGCAGGTCTTGCTATTGCTGATAAACTTTCAGCTCAGTCGCAAGGTCTTGGTCAAGCGATTCGTAATGCTAATGATGGTATAGGTCTTATCCAGACTGCTGATGGAGCTCTTGAGGAGTATACTAGCATTCTGCAAAGAGTTCGTGTTTTAGCAACTCAATCTGCGAATGATACTCAAGATAGTGATTCTCGTAAAGCTATTACAAAAGAGGTAGACGCACTCTTAGCTGAGGCTGGGGATATTAATACTACTACTAAATTTAATGGTACTGCTGTTTTAGATGGTACAGGTGGTAAATCTGGTACATTTACATTTCATGTTGGTGCTTACCAAAATGAGACACAAACAGTAGCTATTGGTAAAAATAGTGTTTCAGATATTACTGGTAAAGCAGTAGCAAGTATTAAAGTTGATACAAGAACAAATGCAGAACTTGCAATTGCAACTATGGATACTGGTCTTACTAAACTTAATGGTAACAGAGCAACTCTTGGTGCGGCTCAAAATAAACTTGAGTCTACTATCAGAAATATTTCTGTAACACAGGTAAATATTGCTGCTGCTGAGTCAAACATTCGTGATGTTGATTTTGCTGCTGAGTCTGCAAACTTTGCAAAACACAATATTTTAGCACAGTCTGGTTCTTATGCTATGAGTCAAGCTAATGCTGTACAACAAAATGTACTTCGTCTACTTCAGTAGATGAATAAAGAGCTTTAGCTCTTATGCATTTTTAGATATCGAAGAATTTAAGCCTATATTTATAGGCTTAGATTTTTAAAAACTCTTCAATCTTTTTTTCAAATTTATCTGCTATATTTATTAGTTCACTCACAAGTAATTTATCAATTTTTTTTATATGTCTTTTACTATTTTTTAACTCTTTTGTATTAAACAAATCAAGAATAATAGGGAGTGTATAACTAAAAAATGAGAAATAGACTTCTGAAATATTTTGCTTTTCTCTACCTCTACCTGTACATAAATCATTAACTAATCCAAATAAATGGTATGAATATGTGTCTATATTTGTATGTGAGGTATTGTTTTTATAGGTATAAATAGCCTCTTTTAATTCTTTTACATATTCGAGTTTAATTTCTAAAGAGAGTCTGTCTTCTTGAGTAAAATATGTTTGTTGTTCATCGAAGTTATTCTTGAGTAAAGAAAAGAGATCTTGCTTGTTGATTTGAGTAAGGGTATCAGTTTCAATGCTAGAAAGTTCTTTCGGTGTAGTAGTATTTAAATAAGCACCATCACTTAAGTTATAGATAGTTTGTTCTTCTGTTATGATTGTGGGAAGTTTATTGTAGATATCTTCAAGAGAGATATTAAAAAGAGGAATTGTAGTAACACTTTGAGAAAAATTCCCTTTTGTTACTAAGGTAGTACCTCTGAAGTCCATCTCAGACTGTAAAGAGGTATCTGTACTTACAACTGTTTTTGATGTTACATGTCCTTTTGAGTGTGTAGTCCCATCCTCACTCAGTGCTAAATCTAAGCCTAGTATATAGATCTCTTTACTTTTTAAAAGTGTTGCATAGTAGAGAGTAGAAGAACCAATACATGCCCCATTTATAGTAGTATTGTCATGGATATAACTTGTAGTGTCTTCAAGTAGGTAGACATTCTCTTTTTGAAATGTTTCTCTCATCTGTTTGTTTGTGAAAGAACCTAAAATACCTATAGTATCTTTTAAAAAATCAGAAGCATCAAAGCCTTCTAAAATAGCGGTAGATATATCAAAACCATCTGTTTGAGTTACAATGTCTGGATGAATATCATATTTATGTAAAATCTTTAAACTTGAAGCTACAGCAATAATTATAAATTTATTTTGATTTGTCTTAATCCACCCTATATTTTTAAGGAGAGATGGTCCAGATGCTAAAACTAAAGTAGGATACTCTTGAAATATTTGAGCTTTAAACTTTTTTGTAATATGAAGATTCTTATAGTTTTCCTTCAAGTAGCTCAAGGGACGCAATATTTTACTCTGTAAAGTGGCATACGGAAAATTTACAAAACTCTGAGATGAAAGAACATTTTGTATAACTTTTATTTTATTATCTGAGTGTGCAGGAAAATAGGAGTATTTTAAATAACGATTTTGAAAAAAGCTTTCTTCTAGGAAGGTTCTCATCTTATTAGCAAAAATAGAATCATTATCTGCAATGCTAAAAATAACATCTTTATCTTGGAAAACTTTATAGTAGGGCATAGTAAAAAGAGATAACCTAAAGAGCTCTAAATCATCTTCGATAAGTAAGTACTCTTTAGCTTGAATTTTTGCATCTATACTCTCTATATGTGTTCCAAGTCCTATACCAATAAAGATGAACTTATCTATCTTCTTCATCTCTTGGTTATCTTGTATAGTATCTAAGTAGTAGCTCATAATAGGGTATATCCCTATGAGGCCCAAGCCTTTATCATCATGATTTTGATAATTTTCAAAGTTGTGATACATTTGAAAACCTTCAAAGGAGTAACTATTTTTTTTAAAAGTTACTTGCTTAGTCAAATCTTTAGATATTTGAGTCGTTTTTTTGGAGTACAAATAGTTACTACTTTCTAACTCTAAGACATCAAAGTCTTCATTAACATACTCTAAAGCATATTTTTCTTTATATTGACTAGTCTCTATAGCAGTATTTAAGAGTGAGATTTTTTTAGATATCTTTGGAAATTTTTCTTCTAAAAAAGCTAAGTTTTGTTCATAGTTTTGTATAGCTTGATTTTCGATGTTTTGCATGTTATACCTTTTGTAAAGAGTCTATATAATAATCGATTATTGCTACAGTATTTGCTAATAAAAGTTTATGAATAGGAAGTATGGATTGGAATTCTAAAGTTTTATTATCATCAAAAGCATTAAGAATATAACTAAATATATAATGATAATAAGAGTCTAAAATAGTAGAGAGTTTGTAAGACTCTAAATCTTTATCAGATATAGTGTTACAAATAAACAAGTTAAGATACTCTTGTATTGTTTTCAGGTTTTGAAGTTCAAATTCTAAAAGTTTTGTTTTGAGTCTTTTGGCATGTTGTAACTGCTTTTGTATATGTGTTGTTTCATCTTGTGTACAGTTTGAAGTTGTATGCTTTTGAATCTGTTTTTTGACTTCTTCAAAGTTCAGAGTTGTTTCTTCAAAAAGAGTAGTAGTGAGATTCTTTGTTTCTAGAGCATGTGTATGTAAAAGTCTTGCTCCATTACTAAGGTTATAAGTTTCTTGCGAGTCTTTTTTGAGATACTCTCCTATTTGATTAATAGCAAAAAGAGAAGTGTAAAAATCTGGAGTAGTATAAACCTCTTTCATAAAATTTCCTTCTACGGGGAGAAGGCTTTTTTTGTAATCATGTGTCTGTTCATCTTTGTAGAGATTCTCTTTGTCTTGATGCTCTCCAGCATGTGTTGCACCATCTTTTGAGTCAACAGCTAAATCTAGTCCTAAGAGGTAGAGTTTTGGTGTTTGAAGTAAGAGTAGGAGTTGATAAGCCGTTGAACCGACACAGGGTGCTAAGGTTTTAAAAGAGTCCTGTTTATAGTTTGTTGCAGTTTCAAAAAAACAGATATTTTCTGCCTTGAAGAGTTGTGTAATACTTTGGGGTGTTGAAGCACTAAAAAAGAGTAGTGATTCTTGTATAAAATCTAAGCTTTTGAGCTTTTTAAATGAGATTATTGATTGTTCAAAGGGATCCATATGAATAATAAGATTTGGTGTGATTTGATGAGTTTGCAAAAAAGCTAAAGATGAAGAGACAGCTACTGTAAGAAATTTTTGATGATTTTCTTTAAGCCATTGTATCTCTGTCTGTAGCGATGGACCTGATGCGAGTAATAACACAGGTGTCTTTTTCATTTTTTCATTACTAAAAGATAAAGAGTTCTGTAAAAATGAAAAGTTTTTAGATAAATATTTTAATGGTTGTGTAACTTGCCGTAATAAATCTGTAAATAAAAACCGTACATGAGGTTGAGAAGATACTGCTTGTTGAAATCTCTCAATACTATCTTCTTTTTGATGTTGAAGATGAAAAAATTTAAGATAATGGTTGTAGTAGTATTCATTTTCTAAGAAAGAACTAGCACTACTCATAAACTCATCTTGGGATTCAAAAACACTAAAGAAAAGATTTGCTCTATGGGATAGTTCTAAATAATTTGTACAAAAAAGAGATAATCGAAATAACTCTAAATCATCTTCAACGATGAAATAAGAATTTGAAGCTATTTTTTTATCGATTTGAGTTATGTGTAAGCCTAATCCGATACCAAAGAAGATAAACTTATGAATATTTTTGAGTTCTTTTTGTTCTTGAAAAGGGAGAGCATGAAGAAGAGAATTTATATATTTTTTGGATTCAAAAGGGTCTGTATCTGTATTTAATTGTGTTTGTTTAGATTCTAAAAAAGTATGTTTTATAAAACCTTCAATAGTATAATTATCTGTTCTAAAATTAACACTATTAGTACTTACAAGAGTATGTGCGAGACTTTCTTTTTGGTAAAGTGTATATTCGGAGTCAATCTCTTTAACATCAAAGCCATCATTATCAAAAATTAATTCATACTTTTCTTGGTAGTATTCATTCTTAATTGCATTTTCTAAAGAAACAACTTTATCAAAAACTAGTTTATGGTTTTTTTCTAGATAGAAGATATTCTCTTGAAAGTTTTTTGTAATAATTTGATTTAAATCAGTCATTTAGCTACCTGAAAGTATATTTCTAACGAACGATTGTATCATTGATTATACTTTTTTTGTATTATATCATGTACGGCTTTTTAGAACAAGAACTATACAAAATTAAATCTTTGTTTTATGAAGTATTTATACTAGAACTAGTTCTTGCCTATTTATCTCTCGTGCCTATAATCGATGAAGAGTTTGTTATCAAAAGTATCTTTTAACTTTTGATTTTTTTAGTTTGATTTAATAGACTGCTTTGAATCCATTAAAGTTTGAATAAAATTATGCATCTCTTTTTTGTTCTTAGCATAATATTCATATAACTCTTGATTTTGTTTATCGATACTAGTCTTAAATTGTGTATCTGTGATGTAATCATAAATGAAAATACTGATCTCATTTAAGCTGTTGATATGATACTTTTTTAATAGATTTGTATGTACATCACAATGAGGTAAGGTAATAATTGGAATACCAAGTTTTAAAGCATACAGAGCACTCTGTCCGCCCCCTTTTCTATCTGGGTTAATAAAAAAATGAATAGGAGCCATTGCTTTGGCTAAATCTTTTTGAAAACCTAGAAGTGTAACAGAATCTCTTAATGTTAGAGGTATATCATTTATGTTGTATTCCCCTATCATATAAAGTCGTACAGAATTTATTTTAGTGTTAATCTCCTCTATAGCTGACCAAAAATTTAAGTCTATATCCGAGTCGAGTCTATTACCAACTACGACTAAGTTAATAGTATCTTCTAGGGTAATAGTTTTAATTTTAAACTCAATATCAACATTAGTAAAATCACTAGATATTTTATGAATTTTGATTTTTTTCTTTTCTATATTTTCTAACTTGATAGTGTCATCATTGTATAGTAGGTATTGTGCATTCGTGAGTATGGTATGTTTTTGAACTCTAGTAGGGATATTATATTTTTTTACTGTAGGTAATAAGTCAAAATGCAGATTTGAATCACCCACTGACAAAAAAATATCAGAATGTGCAATATTAATACTCTCTAAAAAGTCAATATAGGCTTTGTTTGGACAGTACCCGACATCAACTAAGGCTATTTGATCATTAAAAGAATAAATTTCTCCTGTTTTATAGAGTTTATTGAATATCATTGATGGGTGGTTTGAATATGGAAACTTAAATGGTTTTGGAGTAGAAACAATGATTATGACTTCATATCCAAACTGAGTAAATTGCTCTGACCAAATATTTGCTATTTTTGTAGGTGCATGCAGTTCTGATACATATTGATTTAGAAAAATAAAGACACGTTTGTCACTATTTTTATTTTGTAAATTTAGCTTGAAAGCTGTTTTAGTTTTTTCCAAAAGATAGGTATACATTTCTCTTATATCTTTATCTATATGTATGTTTTCTCTGAAGGAGTGAGCACTCGCAGCCCAATAAAGAGATATTTGTTCGTTATATAATAAACTTTTTTCATTATAAAGATAATTACTAACAAGTTTAATATTTTTTTTTGTAATAGAGGTTGTTGTAAATTTTGGTGCTGAATAAAAATTATTACTGATGAGAAAATATTCTGTTAAATGCAGAAAAATAGTTTTTTGATTGATTAAAGCTATATCAACTTGCATACTTAAAATATACATAAGTTGATCTATAGCTGTTATCTTCGCTTCTTGGACAAACTGTTTAATAATTGTATGGAGGGGAATACCTTCTACTTGTATATTGGATTTAGATAAATCATCTATTAAAAGTTGAATATTATTATTGTCTTTCATTCTGGTCCTTATAATAACTTATCAAGTAGTGTTTTATTGTCTTAATTATGTAGGTTACATCATCTTCTAGTATACCGTAGTAGAGTGGAAGCCTTATTAGGCATTTACTCTCTATACTTGTGTATTTATCTTGCCCTGAAAAACTACTAAACATCTTTCCTGCAGGTGCACAGTGAAGAGGTACATAATGAAAAACAGCATTAATTTCTTGCTCTTTTAAATATTTTAATAAGTCTGTTCTTATCTTGATATCTTTCACTTTGATATAGAACATATGTGCATTATGAATAGTCTCAGATGGAATAGTGGGTAAAGTTAGTAATCCTTGTGCTTGAAGTTCTTGTAATCCTTGGTTATATATATGCCAATTTCTTAATCTATTTTGATTAATTGTATCCGCTTTTTCTAATTGCCCCCAAAGATAAGATGCACTTACATCACTCATAAGGTAACTACTCCCGATATCTACCCAAGAGTATTTATCTAGCTTTCCTCTGAAAAATTGACTTCTATTTGTGCCTTTTTCTCTTATAATCTCAGCCCGGTTGATAAATTGTGCATCATTTATAATTAAAAGTCCACCTTCTCCGGCACTTGTATAGTTCTTCGTCTCATGAAAACTAAAAGTCCCTAAATGACCAATGGTTCCAAGAGCTTTGCCTTTATAAGTACTCATCATGCCTTGTGCTGCATCTTCAACAACAATAAGCTTATATTTGTTGGCTATAGCCATTATTGTGTCCATTTCACAAGATACTCCTGCATAATGAACTGGTACAATTACTTTTGTGTTTTTTGTGATGGCTTGTGAGATTTTTGTTTCGTCTATATTCATAGTATCTGGTCGTATATCTACAAATACAATTTTAGCACCCCTAAGGACAAAAGCATTTGCGGTACTAACAAAAGTGTAGCTAGGCATAATTACTTCATCACCTTCTTTTATATCTAATAAAATAGCACACATTTCTAGTGCATGAGTACATGATGTGGCAAGAAGTGCCTTTTTGCATTGTAAGTTTTTTTCAAACCATTGATGACATTTTTGAGTGAATGGTCCATCCCCCGATATTTTAGAACTATTGATAGATTCTAATAGATATTTTTGTTCATTCCCTGTGAGGGATGGTTTGTTAAATGGTATCATCTAATTCTATCCTGATTAGTTCATTTATATCTTGGGTTTTACTTATCATCTCTTTCTCTGAATTATATTTTAAAAATATTATTCCAGCCTTATATGTTAAGTAATTATCAATTATATCATTTCGTTGGTACCAGAGTTTCTTATCTATAATATTTTTTTGAATACTACTAGCAAAAAATATATTCTTTATAACTCCATTTTTTTTACTCATGACACAGTGTCGTGAGTAAAATCCACTCTGCGTTGGAATAGTTACATCAGATATATCTAAACCACAGTAAGCTCTTACTATGAAATCAGCATAATTTATACCAGTTGCATATAAAATAGGTTTGTAGTACAAGTCTCCAGGCATTCGCCTTGTAAACTCAACAATATTGATATCCTCACCATTCATTAAATATTGCATATGAAGGATACCATCTACTAAGTTTAAAAGCCTTGCTAGTTTTTCTGTTTGTTCAATTAAAATTTTTTTAATATATTCAAAATTTGGAGAAGGTGTAGTTGAGGTAGATACTAGATACATGTTTTTATAAGAATATTCTGAATCTCCAAAGCAAAAAACAACTTTTTTATCTCGGATAATTGTTGAAAAACTGTGAAGAGAACCTGCCACAAAGTTATCAATAACAATCTTTTTTGCTCTAGAAATATTAAAAGCATTCTCAATCGCCTGCTTAGCCTCTATGTCCGTACTAATTTTTGCAATACCTTTCCCACCTGTTAAATCAATAGGTTTAACGATTGATGGATACTTGAGAGTACTAATAGCTTCAAGAGCATCCTTTAGGCAAGTAAATGCTTGAGAGCTTGGAACTAAAAAATCGTTTTTTATCGCAAATTTTTTGAATTTATCTTTATGATGTATTAAAAGGGTAGTCTCATATGAATCATAACCTTGTAAGTTTAATTTTTCTGAAACAAAAGATGAGGTAATAATTGAAAAATCATTACTACTTGAGCAAATGGCATCAATATTTAGTTTTTTTGCAAGTTGAAGCATAGCCTCTTTATTTGAAAAATCCTCTAAGCACATTTTATCGGCATACTTATGTCCTAAATCATTAGGATTATTACCACTTGTTACTACATAGTAGCCTAGTTTTTTAGCAGATTCTATCATCGGTATATCGCTATGACTACCTCCTGCAATTAAGAGAACTTTTTTACTCACTGAAACTTCATCCAAACAGTTTTTAAATTACTATATTCATCAAAGGCATAGATCGATTTGTCTTTACCGAGTCCAGACTCTTTTATACCACCAAATGGGACACTATTATCATCACCACCATAGCTATTAATATGAACAATCCCTGCTTCAAGTAGTCTTGAAACATAATGTGCTTCATCATAATCATTCGTCCAAATGGAACTAGCAAGACCATACTTAGTATTGTTTGCCAGGCTAATTGCCTCATCAATATCTGTATAAGTAAAAACAACTAAAACAGGGCCAAAAATCTCTTCATGAGCGATAGTTGCATTTACATCGACATTATCAAATATCACAGGGGAAATATATTGACCATTTTGATGAGGTAAACTCTCTTGTAAATTGTTAACAACGATAGCCCCACTGTTGATACCCTCTTGAATATAACTCTTAATCCGTTCTTTCTGTTTTTCACTAACAACAGCTCCAACTTCACTTCTTAAATCTAAAGGATCTTGAGGAGTATAGTTTTTACTCTCTTCTATCAGTAATGTTAGAAATTCATCTTTGATATCTTTGTGAATTATGAGTCTTGAAGGAGAAGAACAAATTTGACCTTGATTATAAAAAACATTTTTAGCTAAGACTTTAACAGCCTCTTGTGTTTGATTTGATAAATTAGAGACTATAAAAGGACTTTTCCCACCACATTCAAGTCCTACCTTTTTCATATTTGATTGTCCAGAATATTGTAAGATTTGTTTACCAACAAAAGTTGAACCTGTAAAAAATATACCTCTTACATCATTATGTAGTGCTAAAGCCTTTCCAGCGATATTTCCATACCCTGGAATTACATTAAAAACCCCTTTTGGAATACCAGCTTGAATCGCTAATGCTGCAACTTTTAAAATTGAAAATGAAGATTGTTCTGCAGGTTTTAAAACAACACTATTTCCCATCAATAGAGCTGGTGTTAACTTCCAAAATGAAACAACAAGAGGGTCATTCCATGGAGTGATGATTCCTACTACCCCTAAAGGTTCCCTTGACATTTTTGCAAATACATCTTTTGATGGAGAGCTACAGTTGTCATATACTTTATCAACGGCATGTGCAAACCATCGCATAACCTCAATAGCCTTTGGAATAGAGTCATAATAGTAGTTTTTTAAACTTCTTCCTGTCTCAAGTGTATCCAAAAGTGCTAGTTCTTCTAAGTTTTCTTCTATTAAGTCGGCTAGTTTTAAAATGATGTGTTGTCTATTCTTAGTCTCTAAATCTACCCAGACTCTATTTTTATAAGTACGGAGTGCTGATGTAACAGCAAGGTTAATATCTTTTTCATTACAAGCACTTAGTCCTGAGATGTCTCTACCATCAATTGAACTCTTTTTTGATATAGTATTTTGATCAATAGCTTCAATATATTGACCATCTATAAAAGCCCTTTTTTCGATATTTAAATTTTGTATTTTTTGATTGATAGTATTATAGTCCATACTCTCGTCCTTATAATTTTCGCATATATTTAAAGCGAATATCTATAAAGGTTTTTCTCCATCGCTCTAAATCATCCAAACTCATGTTGTATGGTTTTATCACACTTCCGCTTTGATGTGCTCTTACAGGTGTTTTCCATAACATGTTTACATCAATGTTTTCGATAAAAAGATCATCTTTTACACACTGGTCAAAAACAGGTGTTCCGGGAAAGGGTATGAGTGTACCAACCCAGTTTCTATCAAGTTGTAAGTCATCAATCATATTAAGTAATTCTTGCATAGTCTCATTTGTTTCTTCTGGAAAACCCATAATCCAATTACCAGCTAAACTTACACGATGTTTTTTTAGATTTTCAACAACTTCATAGATGGTATCTCTATCTAGATGTTTTTTTATTACTTCATTTCTAATATAGTCAGAACCATGTTCCGGTGCTATGAGAGCGGAAGTCATACCCGCCGCTACCATAGCATCAATGACATCTTTTCTTAGGCTAGACATTCCTAATCCTCCAGCTGTTGTAAACTGTATATCTAGGTTACGTTTAACTATTTCATTACAGATTTCGAGTATATGTGTATTATTTATAGTGAGATTGTCATCCATAAATGTAAAAAAGTTTTGTCCACACTCTTTATATAAAAACTCTAGTTCATCTACAAATTTTGTTGATGATCTTCTTCTTACTTTTCTTCCTTGTACCATGTACATATCGCAAAAGGTACATTTAAAAGGACATCCTCGCTCAGAGATAACAGGAACGACATTTTTTATTTTATGTTCTTTGAAATTTGAGTAATCACTTAGGTCCATTTCAAACCTAGTAAAATCTACCATATCCCAAGCTTGCATTGGTAGATTTTCATAATCTAACCATTCACGTTCTGTATTAATATGTACATTCCCTTCACTATCACGATAAGCAAAAGAGTTGATATTATCTAAGTTGGTGAGGTCATTTTGCTCTATTCTTTCTGTTAATTTTATTAACTGAAGTTCTCCTTCACCTAAAACAATATAGTCAAATTCTGGACAATTTGAGAGAATTTCTTTTGGGTATGTTGTAACATGAATTCCCCCTGTAACAATTTTAAGGTCTGGATAGTTAGACTTGATAAGCTGTGCATAAGTATATACTGTTTCAAAAAAACCAGAAAATAAACAGGATATTCCAATGAAATCCGGTTTTTCTTTTTCTATTGTGTCAAGAATTAAAGCATGACAAAAAGCTGTTGAGTCTTCTTGTTCATAAGTCTCTTTGTTGTTTAAATCAAGTATTACTGGGGTATGAGTATTCTCTCTTAATACAGAGGCTAATGATAGTAATGCTCCTGATGGTAAAAAGTCATTTCTATGACCATCCTCATCAAGGTAGGGTGCTATCAATAAAACTTTCATAATTTTCCTTAAATAAATCTATCAAAATTTTCTATTATTTTAATATTTTTGTTATTTGCAATGTCATCCATTATTTTAATAATTTCTAAATTTGTTTCATGTCTTAAGCAGTGCAAAGAGGCACAGTGAATAGAAGGGTCTAACCATTTCTCGACATCTTGTCGTTGTTTCCCTGTCCATAAATCTTTGAAGTTTGTAGTTTTGGCATCACCTATATTGAAGTCATCTTTTCCTCTCCAGTACGGGCATACAAATGTTCCAACAGGAGTAAGGAGTGTACGTAACTGTGTGCTTGGACAAAAGTGGTAATCCTTGACCTGTTTCTTGTGTGTACCATTTAAAGATTCATCAAGAGTAATCGCTTTAACTATGGAAAATTTTTCTTCAACAAGGGATTCTAATTTTACTAACTCTTCTTTAATTTCTACTATTTGTTTATCTGGATACTGGACTAAACTATGGGTTACATCATCCTTATAATTATAACTAGGTTTGACTTCAAAGTAATCACAACCAATATCTTTTGCTAACTTTGCTGCATCATAAATCTCATGAATATTTGATACAATGTTATCATCTTCTATTTCACTGCGTATTAAAAATGAAAAACCTAACTTACCTTTTTTTATTTTTGCTAACTCTCTCATGTTTTGAATAATATGGTTAAATTTAGAACCACCACCCTTAGTAGGTCTTAAAATTTCAAATATTTTTTCACTAGCTGCATCCATAGAGATTCTTGTCCAATTCGAATACTTTGCAATTTCATTAAGATATTTATGAATAAATGTTCCATTTGTAGTAATTCCAACAGAAATATCATTTTTACCAAAATACTCGATTAATTTTCCTATAGAAGGATGAGCTAAGGGTTCACCTCCACCTATTAAAATTACACCTTTTATACCATTGTTTTTGAATTCTTTTCCTAGTTCCAACAACCGCTTGTTGCTAAAACTGTTTCCTGTTTCAATTATATCTTCACTGATACATCCTGGACATGCTAAGTCACATATCGCTGTAGGATCTAATTCTACTATGAGTGGATTATCAGTTCCTTGATCCCAGTTAGTGTTTTTTATAGTATTGATTGTAAATTGTTGATATAATTTATCAATTATATTCATTTTTATTATTTTATTTTTAGGTTGAGTAGACATTGCTGCCCCTCCTTAGTATTTTATTTAATATGTCTCATAAATTTATTTTGATAAAGTATTTTAGCTCTTTCTCAATCTTCTGAAGTGTTCATATTTTGAACAAAATAACGAGGAAGAGCATAGAAGTGATAATAAACACTATTTTCATTTTAAGTTTTTGAAATTCTTATTTTAATTACTTTCTTTGTCAAAGAAGTGCCATAGCATAAATAGTACAACATACTTAAATTTTTCTTCCATTTCCTGTAGCTATATTATAGCATGAATGAGAATGTTTTTTCATGGAGTAAAATCAACTACGAGTTTACCTGAGTATATAAAAGAGATTTTTACTTAGATTCCCAATATGCAGATACAATTACAATACATTTATTTATTTATTTATATTCTCTAGTTGTAGTAGTAGATCTTTTAAAACAAAATTCCAATTTTGAAGAGATTTTTGTCTAATGAGTGTAATATTATTATACCAATTAGTTTGATTTTCTTCTAATCCCCATCTCCAATCTGGATCAAATTTTAAAAGAGCAAAAGTTTTTTTGCCAAGTGCTCCAGCAAGATGTAAGAACGAGGTATCAATGCTAATGATTATATCCATACTCTCAATCATAAGTGCAGTATCATAAAAATTTTCTATATATTGTCCTAGATTTTGGATTTGGTATGCTTCTAATAGCTTGTCTTCTTGGTTCGTTCTTTCATATTGAAGTGAAAAAATAGAATAGTTTTGAGGTAGTTTTGATAAGTACTGAAGTAATAGCTCTAAATCTAATGATCTATTTTTAACGGCATCTTTTCCTTGTGAGCCTTTATAATTAATACCAATTTTGATTTTACTTGAATCTAAAGAGTGTTTTTTTTGAAAAGAGAAGAGATCTTCTTTTTTTACACTTAAATACTTATCTTGAAAAGGAAGGGTTTCATATGTTGTTTTTAGTATATAAGGTGCTTCAAGTAAAGGAAAATTGAAATCAAAGGAAATATTACTATTTGGAGGAATAAAGTCAACACTAGGGTAATTAAATTGAAATAATTTTACTAAAGATGGAGGAACATAGCAAATAATTTGCTTAGCTTTCTTAGTGAAGAATGGGAGAAATCTAATAAATTCTATAGTATCTCCAAGACCTTGTTCATGGCTTATATAGAGTACTTTACCTTGAAAATCATCTTCTGGTGTAAGTAGGGTGGGGGGATAAGCTACACCCCCTTGTCTTGAACCCATAATCTCTTTATGATAACGATATCTATATTTATTAAAGCCCTCTAGATAGTTTTTTTGCATAAGTAAAATATATGAAAGATTATAATGTGCATGAACATAGTTAGGATTAATTTTAATTGATTTAAGGTAGTACTCTTTAGCCTCTTCAAGTTGATTGTTTTTTTGAAAAACTGTACCAATATTACAATATGCTATAAAATTATTTTTCTCTAGCTGTAATACTTTCTCATAGTAAAAAAGAGCATCATTCAGTGCAGAAAGTTCAAGACATATATTTCCAATTTTTAGATAAGCTTGAGGAAGATTGGGATTAAGTATAAGTGCCTTTTCATAATATAATATAGCCTTTGTATAATCTTTTTTACTATATGCAATATTTGCATTTGAAAGAACTTTAGTAAGCTCTTGATCTATTTTATCAATAGATTGTCCTAAATTTCTAATCATTTATATTCCAAAATTATTGTATATTTTTTAAAATTATAGCAAATAGAGTACCATTAATTTTTTTTTCTTTTGTATTTAAGAATTAGTGTAAATTGCCGATGTTATACTTATAAAAAGAAGCATTAAAATAATTTAATGAATTATTATTAGAAAAGGATTTATTATGGCTATTAGTTCTTTAGGAGTTGGTTCTGGAATACTAACTCAAGATGTATTAGATCAGTTAAGAGAAGCAGATGAAGCGAGTTTAATAAGACCAATTGATTATAGTATAGCAAATGAAAATGATAAAAAAAATGCATATGATATTTTGGATGCTACTATGAAAAATTTTGTAGATGCAGTTGATGAGCTAAAAACTCCCTTACTCTTTGATGAAAGAAGTGTTGAGGTTTCAGGAACTTCTGTAAGTGTAAGTGCTGATGCAAATAGTGATGTTCACG
>Ga0256828_1001387_pt1 | contig 15111 bp, 9 predicted proteins | sample CV88metaG_FD_185993 | JGI IMG/M metagenome (GOLD analysis project Ga0256828, IMG submission 185993) | Hydrothermal vent microbial communities from East Pacific Rise, Pacific Ocean - CV88 | ecosystem: Environmental > Aquatic > Marine > Hydrothermal vents | place: Pacific Ocean: East Pacific Rise...
GCATAAGCGATTTTACTACCCATCTATACTTCAATCCTCCAGGGTCAGAGGAGGCTTCATGTTGCAGATAGCTCATCTCAACAAAACCAATACCAATATAGATAATAAGCGCACAAAGCGGTAAAACAAAAAACAAAAATGAGAAAATATTTATAAGTAATTTACTCTTTTTGGAAAAATGCTCATAAAAGATATCTACCCTCACGTGAGCATTATTTCTAAGTGTATAAGCGATACTGAGTAGTATCACTACATCAAAAAGATGCCACTCCAACTCTTGAAGTGCCGTAGAACCTTCTGAAAAAAGATAACGACTTGTTGCATCATATACAACCAAAATGACCAAAAGAGCCAAAATAAATGCCGTAAGATAGGAGACATATTTTGTTACAGTATCTATAATTTTCAAGAAAACCTCTTTTTAATGCTATTGTATCTCTAATTTTCTAAAAAGAACTTTTGAACAGCCCTCACCCTGTAAATAGACCCCTGCTTTGAAGTAGTTCCATGTATGTTCCCAATAAGAGACATCCATATCAACTTTTAAGATATTATCTACAAATAGTTTTAAATGTGAAGATACGACAACAATTTTAATAGCAACAAAATCCTTTTTCATCTTTCCCAAATCAATTTTGACATATCTTTTCTCATTAGGATTGGCACTCATTCTCACAACTGCCCATAGATGATTTCTAAGATTATGATGTTCATTCCACCAAGTTACCCGCAGCAGAGGTTTATTTATTTTTGATCTGTTATCTTCAGAAAACTTTGGATCAGCATGAATTTGAAGAAAAGTCAGCTCTTTTTCTTGATTTAGAGGAAAAAGATATACTTCCGCATCTAAAACCTTTGCTTCTTGAGTAGATACTCTCCACTCTCTCTTCTCACGCAACTCACTTCTATGCTTGTAACCACACACTTCAAATGCCATATAAGTATCATCCTGCAGATAGAAGTATCTATTTGTAAAGTATTGAAAAGCACCATATTTTGTTCCCCAACGAGCATCATATTTACTTAAAGGTGCCTGAAGTTTACTCTTTTGCAAAACATCTTGAAACTTATCCAGACGATAGGGAGCATCATATCCATAAAGTGTTGAAAAGATAAAAAACAGGAAAAAAACTACTCTATTCATAAGAAATTATTTTCTTGAAAAATCATCTTCATAACGGATAATATCATCCTCTTCAAGATACTCTCCAACCTGTACTTCAATCAATTCCAAAACAACTTTTCCAATATTTGTAAGTCTGTGTTTTGCACCTATTGGAATATATGTAGATTCATTTGGACGGAGTAAAAACTCTTTTCCATCAACTTCTACAGAGGCAGTACCTTGCACAACAGTCCAATGTTCACTTCTGTGAAGGTGCTTTTGCAAAGAGAGACGTTTACCCTGCTCTACATGAATTGATTTTACACGAAAACGATCTCCTTTTTCAAGGTTTGTAAATTTACCCCATGGTCTAAAGACAGTCCTACCGAAGTTAGCAAGATATGGATCTTTCTCTTTAACCATCTTTACAATCTCTTTAATATCTTGAGATTTCCCTTTTTTAGAGACTAAAAGGGCTGTTGGTGTCTCTACAATTATCATATCATCTATGTGATTCAGGGCTATTGTCTTATAACGTCCAAAAACAAAGTTATTGTGAGAATTAAGTGCTATTAGATTATCTAAGTCTGTATTGTTATTTTCATCCTTTTCAAAAACACTGTCAAGTGCATCAAAGTTACCAATATCATTCCATGTAATAGATGCCCGGACAACTTTCACCTTATCACTCTTTTCCAAAACAGCATAATCTATACTATCTTCTGGAATCTGCAGCATATCATCTGTACGAATACGTACAGAGTTATCATCTTTAGACTGGAAAAAAGCTTTTTTTGCGGCATTGTAGATTTCAGGAGAGTGTTTTTCCAACTCTTCAAGATATGTTCCCGCACGAAAACAGAACATTCCGCTGTTCCATAAAAAATTCCCCTGTTCAACATACTTTTTAGCAACATCATAACTTGGTTTTTCATGAAAAAGTTTTACATCTTCACCATCTGCTTCTATATAACCATAACCTGTTTCCGGCTTGGTCGGAGTAATACCAAAAGTAACAAGATAGCCCTCTTCAGCCAACTCTTTTGCTCTCTCTATCATTACTTTATAAGATGTGTCATTCGTAATAAGGTGGTCTGAAGGCGTAATAAAAAGAATTGCATTTGCATCACTTGCCATTGCAGCAAAAGCGATGGCAGGTGCAGTATTTCTTCCAACTGGTTCAATAATAGAGTGCATCTCTTTTTTATACTCTTTTTTAATCTGAGCATACTGGTCTATTGCCATAAAATACTGCTCTGCATTTGATATTAAAAGCACATCATCACAATACTTTGCATTATTTTTACATGTTTTTTGAAAAAGTGACTCTCCATCAAACATCTGTAAGAACTGTTTTGGCAGGTTTGAACGGCTGATAGGCCATAAACGTGTTCCACTTCCACCACATAAAATCACATTAGTCATATATTATTCCTCATTTCAAATTCGAACATTTTTCATATTTTTTTGCCTGATTAAAAATATTTTTTATTGTAGCAGAATCATTTATCAGACGCATTAAATTATAGATTAACTCACCACTTCTTGGTGTATTACACAAACTTGCTCTAAAAGCATAAAGAAGCGCTTTTTTTCGTGAATGTTTGGCAATTTTATCTGCATATAAAAGCAGTAGATTTCCATTATTGGATTTTGCTGCAGTTTTGAGGTAAAAAATCTTTCCTGTAATCTTATAAAGAAGGTATCTTGCTTGAGGATAGTGCTCTAACGGCAATGATTTCAACAACTCCTGAGCTTTTGCATATTTTTTATGCGAAATATAGAAGTTTGCAAGTTCTATTTTACTCTCTTGACTCCCAAGTGCTATCATTTTATTATATATCTCTTCTATTTTGTCATCATACAGATGATCAATATTTAATGCTTTATAGAGAGAAACCATTTTCCCATAAACTTTCAATCTATCTTTATCAATAACTTCTGCATAATAGTTTAATGCCTTTTGAGGGTTTAAATCTACAACTCTACCTGCAGCATAGATATCTGCCAGAAGGAAAATAGCATTTGCATTTCCTTTTTTTGCATACGCTTTTACAGTTGAAATAGACTCTTGAATATTCCCTTCAACATCACCATGCAGTACCATTGAGGCATAGGCAAACAAAGCATTTTCATTTCCTAATTTCTCAGCCGTTTTATACCAATAGGCACTTTTATTCATATCGCAAAGATTTTTATATATACCAGCCAAAGCATACTGTGCATCAGAGTTATTCTGGTCTGCATAAAACTTGTAAATGGTTGCCGCTTTTTCAAGATTATAGTTTTTATTTACTTTTAAATAGCAGTTTGCGATCTTTAAATCATTTTTAGTGTTTAATGGTTCAAGTTCACAAATCTTTTTATTGAGTCTGCATGACTCTTCTTTATCTCTACCAGGAATAAGACCTTTAGCAATAACACTTGAGAGGTAGGCCATAGCTTTTGTATCTTTTCTATCTGCTGCATCTTCTAAAAGGCTGTAAGAACGGTTTGTATCATTATTATCTAAAATATTATAATAGGCTTTTTCTATTTTTGCAGGCATAAAATCAACACTGAGCAAACTATCCAGATATAATCTCTTTTTGGGAGAATCTTGGTGAAACTTTTTATAAAGCTGATAGAGATGCCAGGTTGCATCTGTTTTATTCTGGTCCATATACTCCATATAGGTTGCTTCAGCCAAATCTACTTTCTTTAAAGATGGATAGCTTGTATACAGCTGGGCCAACAGCATTTTGGCTTTAAAGGAGTGGTTACTTATACCCTCAAGATATGTAATAACCTGCTGTAAGCTCATATGAGAATAATTCTCTTTGGTACTTTGAAAATTTTTATCTTTTATATCAAATGCCACTACTTCAAGCCGTGCATTTAAGTCACCCTTATGATAGGCTCTCTCAAACCATGGAATCACATTCTCACGCATATAGCGTTTTCTCACCTCTTGCAAAGTCAGTTTTTTTACATAAAAATCAAGCGGTGTAGAGAAGTTGCATGTTATACATGGATGGTTATATCTATCCAAAACATTTTGCAAATTATTATAAAAATATTTGCCTATTAAAACAAGAACTTCACTATTACCGCTTCTTGCAATATCTTTTAATATCTCCAGCCCTTCCTCTTCTTTGTTGAGTTGATAGATATCTAGCAGTGCTATTTTTATACCTGCTTTATTATCTCCTCGCTCATATGCAATTTGATAGAAATATAGACTTTTTTCAATATTGTAAAATTGTGAAGATCTATCTTGATAAAAACTGCCCAGTTTATATGCTATAGAGGTAGTATTGCTCTCTTTTGCCAATAAAGCTATCTCTTGAAGATAGTGCTGCTGTTTTTTAAAATGCTTCATACTGTTTTTAATTAAAAAAAGATGGTTGGACACATCATAAGCAGTAGAAGTATTTATATCACCTCTTTGCATCCATACAAGAGAGTCATTATAACATTTCTCTTTTTTATAGATATCTTCAAGGATAAAAGCAGCTCGTTTATCACCGTTTGCATAGGCTTTTTTAGCATATTTTATAATATATGCATTCTCTTTTTTACCACTCTTTTGTGCAGATTTTGCTACTTTTAAATTTGCATTACCATAACCGGCATCAGCCCATCTTTGCCAAATCTTTGTAGCTTTTTCATAATCACCTTCACTATATGCACGCGATGCAACATCTCTGTTGGCACACGCACTTACAAACACAAGCAGAAAAACTGCTGTAAATATTTTACCAGTAATAGCGAACATTGAATGCTCCATAGATTCCATCCTTATGTGATGCAACACTGTTATAAGCACTGCCACCTAAAAAGTATGCCAAAACAAAACGCCAGTTATACTGACCTTTCATATACTGTCCTAAAATAAAATCCAACTCATTTCCTAAATTTGTATCATATCCATTTGGAGCTACCGTATAGCCAGATGCTATATACTGCGATGATGATGCACTCACCTGTTTATAGTTGTGAAGTGCAACAACAGCTGTTCTACCCGGAGTATTTAACTTATGTACATAATAGAGCGATGCGATTTTTATATTTGTAAGTTCCGGATCAAAAAATGAACCGTAATATCTAAATGAAAGATATTTGGAAAGATAATCTGAACGGTTATTACTTAGGTATGGTTCTCTGTATTCACTGCTGCCGCCTGAACCATAAGCATAAGAGAAGGCAAAAGAGTCTTTCTCATTCTCAAGGTCATACTCTAAACCAAGGTCAAATGCTCTACCGCTGAGAGACTTTTCTATAAAATTCTCTTTTAATGTACCACTGACTTTTGCAGCATCTATCCAGTAATGTAAAGAGGGCATAGTAGTAAAAAGTGTTCCAAGAGCCCTTACACCTATCCATTTTAGTTTTCTATCTTCCAATCCTGCTGTATCTTCATAAAGTCCAAAAATCTCTAAAGTATTTTTCATATAGTACTCATAACTGGCATGACCAATAAGAAACTTGATATTTTTAAGGTCATGTTTATTCGCAGTAGCACTCTCAATAACTCTGTTGCTCGTTAGCCTTGTACCTGCATAGAGTTCATAACGCATCAAATCATGTTTATTGAAAACACCAAGGGTATCAAGAGAAGTATTGTAGTACCAGGAACGTTTATCTTTTAAGACCTTACGACCGATTAAAAAATCGGCCTGATTGTCAAAAGTTTTGTCACTCATAAGATAAAACTCTTTGATATCCAAACTTACACTGTTTTTTTTATAATGATTTTTTTCTGTGTGATAAGGAATAATTCGTATATCAGTATAAAAATGCCAGTATTGATTAAAAAAGTGCCAATATTGAAGACCTATTGTAAATTTTTCTGTATTTCCTCGTAATTTACTCCCGCCAATCGGAGTTTGTCCTTCATAAATACTAATGGAAGGGTCAATATAAAAACGATACACATCCGGTATCTTCTGCTCTTGTTCTGCTGGTTTTTCTCTCTCTTGTTGATATTGCGTTTTTGCTCCATCAACTTTAATTGAAAAATGCTGAAATTTCGGATTTACCAACAATTTTGCATTTGCAAGTGAAACATTCTCCCACGCATACTCTGCTGCTTTTTTCTTACAAGCGATTCCTCTACAATGTGTAAAGTTACCCTCTATTTTCTCCTCTTGTAACTGCTTTTGCTTTTTTGGAGATGTTGTAAAACGAAAACGGTAGGTAGAGACAATAACTGCGTGAGGAAAGCCTTTTGTTAAAGAAGAAAAATGTTTTTTCAACTCTTTTACTGTTTCAAAACATCCGTTTCTTACCGTATAATTACGCCCTATTTGCATAATTTTACTACCTTGAGGAAAACGCTTAGAAGGTTTAATAATATCTCTGCTGCTCAAAAGCTGAGCACTGTAGCATGTAGAGCGGTCCTTGGCAGAGAGTTCAGCAGTTGTAAGACAAAGCAGTACAAAGAAGGAGAGCCTGATATTTGTTTTCAAATCCATTAGTTTTTCACTCCTTCTTCATTTAAAATCTTTAATAATTGCTGCATTGATATTTTACGAATACGAAACTCATTGATTTTTTTAAGCTGCTCTTTTAGTTTTGGCATCAATTTTTTAATCTCTTTTTCATCTTCCATCTTTGCCAACTCTGCTGTCTGTGCTTTGATGTAGGCATGTCTTTTTGCAGACTTAGCACACAAATCATTTTTAAAACCTGCCGCAATCATCTTTTTTTGATATCTGAATATTCTCTTTTTGAGATTATTGTCCTTTTTAAGACGCTGTTTAATTGAAGAGATTAAAAGAGGAGTAAAGATATTATAATCTTTGTCAGAAACGTGACAATAGTTTAAAAAACTATTACTCTTAATCAAGTTCATTTTATAAACAAAATATCGTATCGCAGATTTTACCTGATACTTTTTTTTCAGTGTATTGGTACAGAGTATAGATTTTTTATATGCAGATTTTTTAAACAATCTTCCATCAGACATATTCTCTTTTGCTCTTACAAAAGCCTCTTCTATTAAATTTTTACTGTGTGGAATAAAATAAAGCAGTTTTTCAAAATCTATATAGTGAGGATTTTTCATAATAATATCTTCTATAAGATACATCAATCCTTCTATCGTTTTTTCTCTATCTTTAAAATCATTCTCTCTGGAGTCTATAAGGTACAGATATCCAAGATATGTCAAAGCACCGGCAGTAAAGTTTGTTGATGCTCTTTGAAACTGTTTAAAGCCATAAAGCTCCTTATTGTTTTTCAAATAAGCAATTCCAAAATCACTCCCAATAAAATCATTTGGCTCGTCAGCTATTTCAATATAGATTTTTTTTGCAGCTTGAAATGCATAAGGATTGAGTTTAGAGGTCTCTGTATTGATACCACGAAAAGGGAAACCTCTTCCATAAAGACGAAAGTTGCCTTTTTTGTCAAATATATCTTTATAAAAAAACTCCAAATCTCCGCCCACTTGTTTAAAAGCTTTATTTTTATTTGCATACATATAGACAGCTGAAGAGTTTTTCACCATGATATTGGCATTATAATTATCCAACAACTGATTTTTCTTTAAAACAGCCGAACAGGCTTTAAAATAAGGGTCTATGGAAAAATCACGTCCTGGAATATTATCAATGTTTTTAGAGCTTATTTCTATTCCGTTTTTTCCATTTTTAACTATATCATTATGTTCTATTGAAATATTAAGACTGTTACGAATCATCATACCATTAATAGAATTAAGTGCAACAGTATTATGTGTTATTAAATTATCCTGGGACTCCTGAATAGAGATTCCCATAAAACCATTTAAGATAGATATATTGTTATAGATAACATTATGATTTGAGAGTCTATCTATCATAATACCTGCAGAGTGATTTTTTAAAGAGAGATTTTCTGCAATAATAGAGTGATCTACCTCTCTTGAGATGATAATACCATGCGCATTCTGCGCTCGTATAGACAGATTTCTTGCAATGACTAAACCTTTAGAATAGTCATGAGGATCAAAATTATAGATTATATTATCATGTGTATAGTTACCAAGATAGTAAGTGTTTTTCGCACCATTTGTATAAAAAGCCATCGTTGCATCTGAGATGTCATTACCTATATAAAGGGCCTCAGGATTATTGTTTTTTGACATAAAATAGTTAAATGCCTTATTTGCCGGATAATACCCATTTTCACCAGGAGCATATAAAAGACTTATACCAAAAGTGGAAATTCCACTGTGAAATCCAAGGCCTTTGAAAATATTATTTATAAAATATGTATGAGAACCGGACAAACCTGTAAAATAGGGTCTTGGTTTTTCATAGTCAATATAAAGAAGTTTATTCTTTGGTATCTTTTCTCTTTTTGCATAACGATTTCTTTTTGTATCCCATGTCACGACTTTGCTGTTTTTCATATAAAAATCACCAAAATAGAGGATAAACATCGCTTTTGGTCTCGTCTCCAAACGGAGTGTTTTGTTTTTTATAACCAAAGAGGCTGTAGAAGATATAATAATAGGGACTCTTAGCTCATAAGTATCTGCATTGACTTTTTTAATATATTTGTCATTATGTAACTTTTTATAGAGCATTTCAAGGCTATAAACACCATCATAAAGAAGTAATACCTTACCATCAGTACCAAATCCCTGTTCTCTTAATTGATACAAAAAAAGTGTTGGTACAAAAGTAATCTTCTCATATTTTAGAAGCTTAATTCCCTCTCCATAAAATCTTCGTGGAAATTTTTTGGAAATTTTTTTAATTGAATTTGAATGATATATATTTTTAAGTTTTCTTTTTGTCTTTGACAAACTTCTGTATGATGCATTTGGAAAAATGACATAAGTATCGGTAATTGATACTTTATGATAGACAATTTTAGGATCTTGAAAAGGAAAACCACTTGTTTGTAGAACTTTTTCTGCATCTTCCCTTTTCTTATAACATCCGACAAAAGCACTTCTTTGCAAAAAGAGATATGGTTCCTCCTGGCTACATTTATTAGCCACATAAAACTGTGCCTCATACAGAGGGCTTACAGGAGTCGTACTATCAACATTTGTTGCTATAGAGTAACACCAACCTGCCATTACCTCTAATGGTAACAGTAGAAATAAAAAAGCAAAAAAATGCATTTAATCCCTTAGTATGAATTTATTGTAAAAATGTATCTATTGTTACAAAGACACTCGCATTCATTAGATCAAAACTAACCGGTTCCAATGGCTTAAGCTGTACAACATCATAGTTTCTTGCCTGGTTATAGATATTTTCCAAAACTTTTGTATGTTTGACATCTACTGCTTCAGCAGGTCTTATTGAAGTTATTTCAGCTTTTATCGTATGACCGTCAGGAAATCTCACTTTTGCAACATCTCCGACAGAGACTTTTTTGAAATATATATGCTCCATATGTGTAATGATATATGGTTGAGTATTCTCCGGTATTACCGTTAAAATCGGTTCTGCAGTATTTCTAAATTGACCGTTTAGTACATTAATAGTATAAACTTTCCCATTTGTTGCAGAACGAATCGGCTGCACACCTCCACCTATAAAATAGGCAACAGCCAAGGTCTCATTCTTATCAACAACATCATCTTTATGCAATGGTTTTGTAAAGTTAATATAAGATGGATATGGTGTTCTTACCGTCGTTAAATTCACATCTACATATCCATTTACAGTCTGAACAACAAAGAGCCTCTGATATACAACAAAGAGTAAGAATGAGATAAGAAGAAAAATTGTCAAATAGATAAGAATAAGTAACTTATCCGCTTTTTTCTTATCTAATTTTTTCTCCACTTTTTTCGGATATGTTATCTGTTTTGAAACTGCATGTAAAATATCTTCTTCTGTTAAAATATCATCATTAAGATATGCTGTGATAATCTGATTTAAAATAGCAATCTGTGATGCATTGAGATTGTGAAATCGTCCACCTACCATCTTTTCATCACTTGATGAGCGTTGCTTACAGATAAAATCAATATCAACTTTATCTACAATTGTAATAAAATCATCAAACTGAAAGATTATTTTTGCTTTACGGCATTTGTTCTCATCACAATACTCAGGAGGAATTCCCTCTATTGCACATCCCGAGAGAGACCAGTCTAACAGCTTGTATGTCTGACCTTCTATCTCTATCTTTGCAGGAATTTTATAACGTGCATGCTGTCGTGTTATCTCTGCCTCATGAACAATCTGTTGTGATGCTTTTTCATTATTTGTCATTATCATAGTACTCCTCTTATTGTGTGAAAAAATAACCATATATCATTAAATGTTAGTAATTGTACCAAAATATTAATAATTATAACAAAAACCAACAATTCAACTGCTAACATTCCATTTGAACTAACAACATAGTACCATTCTATATATCGGTCAGCTGCTGCCTTTGCCTTAGTTTTTTGTCGTGTCCATCCCTGTTTATAAAGATGATTCCATATATAAATTTTTACAAATGAACCAATCAACTGATTGTAGTATAACAAAAACGGCCAGGATGGATGAATATTTTCTCTTGACATTCTATAGAGAAATATCATTAAAAGCCGCGTTAAAAGTATCCACCATATATATGCAAAAAAGACATATGCACCCCATGATATTGCTCCAAAAAGTGCAATAAAAAATCCATAAGGTGTTGTCCATCTTGTAATTCTCTGATCTATCATTGCATACCACGGATAGGTCTGAACCACACTTCTTGCATTTGTAATATTAAGCTGACGTGAGTTTGTTCTGTACTGATTACCAAACCATCGTGTCATTAACTCCAAAGAACCTTTGAAAAAGTTGTCATTAACAAGCTCTTCAACCGTATTTACCATAACATCCGGTACATAGAGCATCTTCCAGCCATCTTTCATAATGGAGTAGAGACTTGATTTGTCATCACCGGTTAAAAACCCAAAAGTTCCTAAACGCCAATGTTTAATATGGTCTAGTTGTACAGTACCTATAAAATCTTTCTCTGCAACAATATTTGCACGCATCATTGACATTCTTCCCGTTAATGTCAAAATTCTGTCTGAAAGCGAGATAGAGCTCATTGAGATGTTTCTCTGCGCAAAACGCATCTTATACCATTGGTCATAGATATGTTCATGCAGAGTTTGCGGTTTTGTCGGTAACTGTGCATCTTCATCTGTTGTCAAACCACCAAGCTCTGGGTCAAGTCCAAAAAGACGAGAACACTTTCTCAAAAGCCCTTCGCTGATAATAGAGTCACCATCAATTACGGCAACAACAGAACGAGCAAGATTGATAGGTGTATTTGCCACAACTCTGTATCCTGCTGCAAGAGCATCTCTTTTTCCTGTTCCTTTAATCCTTGTAATTACAAGCTTAATATTTTCAGGCGGCTGAAGATTTAAAAATATCTTTCGGACCAAACGCTCTTCTGACATCTCAACGATAGAAGCGATTATCGTCACATCATATCCCGAACGAATTGCATCTTTAATAGCCTCACGATATACCTTAACTGTTACACTCGTACTAATTCTAAAAGTTGTAATAAGCAAAAAAAGATGTTCGGGATCTAACTCCTCACCACCCTCTTCTTCTGCTTGTCGTATTCTTTTAAACTTATGGTTTTTATAGATATATGCACGTGATATATTCAGAACAAACCAGGTATAACGCCAAATACCTACAATAGCAATGATAAATATAAGTTTTTGTTGGTAGGGGTCAAAAAGATATGCCGGTAGTAAAAAAGCATATATAATGACCACTAAAACATAAATAATAAAAAAGTACAGAGACTTTTTTTTACCAACAGATTCCTTCATAATTGTTTTCGCTTTCTCTTTTTGTAATTCTCATTAAATCAATAATATGTTTCTCTGGAAATCTCTCTTCAATCTCTCTAAACTCTTCTGAAGTATTTCCGATAACAAGTATATCGGCATTTTCTGTTATTTTTTGAAGATTATTGCTAAGTCTTTCATTAATATGGTGTAATTCACCCTCCAATAACGCTAAATTCGCTCCATCCTCTTTTGCTTTTACAACATTTCTATCATAAATTCCCAATTCATACCCTTTTCCTATTAGCATCTCTGCCAATTCAAGGACAGGGGATTCTCTTAAATCATCAGTATCTGCTTTAAAGCTCAAACCTAAAATTGCAATCTTTCTTGTTTTTAACGGTCTGATAAACTCTGTTAAAATTCTTTTTACTTGAGAATGATTACTATCCATAAGTGAGTTTAAGAGTGGTGCATTTACATCAAGAGATTTTGCTTTATGTACAATTGCACGAACATCTTTAGGAAGACATGAACCACCAAAAGCAAATCCTGGACGCATATAATATTTGGATATATTAAGTTTTGTATCTTCACAGAAAATATCCATCACTTTATGAGAATCTATACCTATGTTTTTACAGATAATTCCTATCTCATTGGCAAAAGTGATTTTTGTTGCATGCCATGCATTTGATGCATATTTCATCATCTCTGCAACTTCAATATTTGTCTCATGAAGTGGTGCATCAATAAAAGAGTAGAGCTCTTTAAATATCTCTATACTCTGTTTATCTTCTGTTCCAACAACTGTTAATGCAGGATGATAAAAGTCTGCAATAGCTGTACTCTCACGCAAAAATTCAGGATTTGAAACATAACCAAAATCTTGCCCCAGTTTTTTCCCTGATGTTTTTTCAATAATAGGAATTACACTGTTTTTTGCAGTACCTGGAAGTACTGTACTACGCATTGAAACGATATGGTACTCAGATTTCTCTTTTAGTACTTCTCCTATTGATTCAGCTGCTGCTTCAATATATCTTAAATCCAAAGAGCCATTAATCTCACTCGGAGTTCCAACACAGATAATTGTGATATCACTGTTTTCAATAGCAAATTTCAAATCAGTAGTAGCTTGTAAATGTTTCTCTTCTACCGATTTTTTAATATATTTGTCCAAATCTTTCTCAACAATAGGAGATTGTCCCTTGTTTATAAGATCAATTTTCACAGGATCAAGATCTACACCAATAACATCATGCCCCTCATATGCAAAACATGCCGAACACACTGCTCCCACATATCCTAATCCAACTACACTTATACGCAATTTCTATCCTTTAATTTAAAAATTAATCTTGTCTATTAATATTTTACTTTGTTTATGCTTACACAAATATTTTTCAATCCAACAGATTCATAATTTAGACGCTTTTATGTAAATTTTACATACAAAGCGTTATAAATAGAGATAGAGTTATTATTAAAGAATTATAGAGGGATGTTCATATGAAACTCACTGCCAATATTGTTGATATAAAAAACAGAGAGATTTATCCTGCTCAAATTACAATTACAGAAGATAAAATCACTGCAATCAAAAGAGTACAAGAAGATTGCAAGAGCTATATTCTACCCGGTTTTATTGATGCACATATTCATATAGAGAGCTCTATGCTTATACCAAGCCAGTTTGCAAGACTGGCACTCTCTTACGGAACTGTTGCAACACTAAGTGATCCACATGAGATAGCAAACGTTTTAGGTATAGAGGGTATAGAGTATATGTTGGAAGATGCAAAAAAAACTCCATTAAAAATCTATTTTGGAGCATCTCCTTGTGTACCGGCCACCCCTTTTGAGACAAATGGTGCAACTTTAAATGCAAAAGATATTGACAAATTGTTAGCACGAGATGATATCTACTATCTTAGTGAGGTTATGAATTTTCCCGGTGTTATCAATGGAGACAGTGATATGCTTGCAAAAATTGCAAGTGCAAAACGCCATAACAAACCTGTTGACGGACATGCGCCAGGAGTGAGCGGAGAAGATTTACAGAAGTATATAGATGCAGGGGTGCAGACCGATCATGAAGCCTTTAGTTATAACGAAGGTTTGGAAAAAATTCAAAAAGGTATGAAAATACAAATTAGAGAAGGGAGTGCCGCTAAAAACTATGAAGCACTCCATCCACTTATTGATCAACATTATAAAAAGCTTATGTTTTGCAGTGATGACAAACATCCTGATGATTTGGCAAAAGGACATATAAATGAACTTGTCAAAAGAGCTGTTGCAGATGGGCATGATCTCTTTGACGTCTTGCAGATAGCCTCACTCAACCCGATTGAGCATTACAATCTTTCAGTAGGCAAGCTTGAAATCGGAGATGATGCAGATTTTATAGAGGTCAATAATCTTAAAGATTTTAACATCTTACAAACTGTTATTCAAGGAGAAGTTGTTTACAAAAAAGATACCCCTCTCTTTTTTGAACAAAACACCAAAATACCAAACAAGTTTGTTATTCAAAAGAAGAATATTCAAGATTATGATATGCATAATATCTGCGAGAAATATAATGTCATTCACGCTATTGAGGGAGAGCTCATCACAAAATCTTCTAAAGAGATACTCCAAAACAGCAAGGGCAAAGTTCTTGCAGATTTAGATAACGACCTTCTTTTTATAAGCGTCACAAACCGATATAAAGAGCAAAAGCCCACGCTCTCAATCATTCAAGGTTTTGGACTCAAAGAGGGTGCCATCGCATCAAGTGTTGCGCACGATTCTCATAATATCATTGCTGTTGGATGTGATGCTAAAAGCATACAGAGTGTTGTCAATGCCGTCATCTCTTCAAAAGGGGGCATTGCAGCTGTGAATGCACAAGGAGAACTTAAACATCTTCCTCTACCCGTTGCCGGTATTATGAGCAATGAAGATGCCTTTGAAGTTGCAAAAGAGTATGAGTCCATTAACAACTTTGTAAAAAAGAGACTAAAAAGTAGCCTCAATGCTCCCTTTATGACACTCTCATTTATGGCACTTTTAGTTATTCCAGAGATTAAGATTAGTGATAAAGGGGTTTTTGATGCCAAGAGTTTTCATTTTATACAGGAGTGTACACAATGAGAATTTTTAACTATTTCCAACTCAAAAGACACAACACTACACCTATAAGAGAGTTTATTGCAGGTTCTACCACATTTTTTGCAATGCTCTACATCATTCCAGTCAATGCAACCATACTCCACGCTTCAGGTAT
>Ga0256828_1001388_pt1 | contig 15107 bp, 19 predicted proteins | sample CV88metaG_FD_185993 | JGI IMG/M metagenome (GOLD analysis project Ga0256828, IMG submission 185993) | Hydrothermal vent microbial communities from East Pacific Rise, Pacific Ocean - CV88 | ecosystem: Environmental > Aquatic > Marine > Hydrothermal vents | place: Pacific Ocean: East Pacific Rise...
CAAAAAAACATGCAACAGCTTATGTAACTAATGAATATAATAATGCAATATGCACTAATGGTTTTAGAGTTCTTAGAAATGCAAAAATTAATCCTTATTATTTATTATATTTTATGAAAACTGATTATTTTTTAAATCAAATTATGCTTTATAGAACTGGAACAGCAATACCAAATATTTCAGATAATGATTTTAAAAATCTTTTAATTGAATTACCTTCACAATCTAAAATAGATGAAATATCAAAGAAAATAGAAAGAATATTTTATTTAAAAGAAGAAAGCAATAATATTTTAAAGTTACTAAAAATAGCCTAACAAAACCTAGCACCGAATAGGTAAAAACCTATCCATCAACTCCGCCATTAAAAATTTCTTATCTTCAGTTCTATAATCTTAGACCAAATAATAAAGCTTCTTTTAACAAAAAATAAGTAATATTAGTAGTGCAAATATAAAATATAAATAGGAGTTAATTATGGCAATAAACGCAAAAAAAATAGCAAAATTTTGTAGACCTTTTAGAATAGTTTTAGGTGCTGCTCTTATTGGGTATGCTTATTATAGTGGGAATAATTGGTTTTATTTAGGCGCACTACCTTTGGTAGCAGGAATTATTGGGATTTGTCCAGCTTGTGCAATTACTGGGCAATGCACAATTACAGGTAAGGATAAGTAGTTGAAAGTTTTAAAACAGCTATTTTTGTGGACTTTTGGAACTATTTTACTTTTGCAATTTGTTCAGATAAAAGTTCCACCAGCTCCAAAAGCTACACCACAAGATGAAATAAAAGCACCAAAAGAGGTTATGACTCTTCTGAAGAGAAGTTGTTATGATTGCCACTCTAATCATACAAAGTGGCCTTGGTATAGCAATATTTCACCAATATCTATTCAAGTTCATTCAAATGTAAAAAATGGTAGAGCTTGGCTAAATTTCTCTATTTGGAGTAAATATAGTGATAAGAAAAAACAAAAAATTTACAAAGGTATTGTAAATGCTTTAAATATAAAAATGCCTCCTGCTGAGTATCTTTTAATTCATAAAGATGCAAGGTTAAGTCAAAAAGAGCGAAAACTTCTTCAGGATTGGGCAAAAAGCCACATAAAAGAAGATGAGCAATAGCTCTTCAAAAAGTAACAATAATGAAAAAATTGATTAAATAGGATAAAATCTCTCCTATTTAACTTTTTTTATGATATAATATTATACAAAACAAATAAAAAGGATTGTAAATGCCAAAAATTAATAAATACACTGACATTTCAGAGATAGATAGAGAAGCAAAAAAAGATTTAATTGATAGACACTCACCATTTATTCACTGTGCAGACACTGCAAAAGCTGGTGAGCCATTTGAAGTAACTGTTAAAATGGGTAATGAATATACTCATCCAGACGATTTTGATCACTATATTGAGTCTGTAACTCTATTTAATGGTGATACATTATTAGCAAGAGCTACTTATGTTCCAGGAACGCTAGGAAACACAAAAGCTCATAATACAACTACATTTACTATTATTCCAACTGGTAAAAAGCTTAAATTAGTAGCTCATGGTTACTGCACAAAGCACGGAATTTGGGAAGGTCCAGAAGTAGTTGTAGAAGTTACTGAGTAATTTTATTTAGGGCATATGCCCTAAACTACTTTTAAATTACTGAACTTGCTTAGTTAAATCAACCTCTTTTATATCATTTCCAAATACAGATATCTTTTTAGCAATTCTTATATTTTTAACTTTATCATATCCACACGCAGTTCCACATTTAACAACACCTATTAAATAGTAACTTCCACTTGGCACATTCAAAAACTCAAATTTTCCACTACTATCTGATGTAGTAAATTTTAAGTAGTTAAATAATCTTGGATCAACCTTTGACATTTTTGCCCCACCTAAATAACTCTTGTTAAACCATTGTGTAGAGTAGCTAGTTACTGGGTTTAGATAAAGGCGTGTATTTTTACCAACTACTTTATTTCCACCAGAGGTTGTTATGTAAATATGTCCATCTACTGTAGCAGAGCCTGTTTTTGCTAAGCTTTTATACTCATCAACTGGAAAAGGTATTCTTTGAACAATAGTTTTATTTACTGATGCAACATTTCCATTTGAATTAACAGGTGTTATTGTTCCCTCACTATTAGCTCTTGAAGCATCTGTAAGTGTTCCTGTAACTCTGTCGCTACTTATACCCTCTCTAACTTCTTGCCCTAAATTATTATTAACATTTGCTCTAGCATTTCCTGCACCATTAGGATAATACGGTGTTGGTAGTGTCATTTGTCTATATATATTACATCCACTTATTAAAAATAGTGAACTAGCAACTAATGGTATTTTTAAATATCTATTCATTATATAATCTCCATAACTTTATTTTTAATTATACTAATATTTGATTAAAAGAAAAAGACTATTTACCAAGACAGAACTCACTAAACATCTTATCTAATAACTCTTCATGCCTATAAGGCTTAGTAATTTCATTTAATGCTTCTATTGCACTATTTACATGATAGCTAAAAAACTCCAATTCATTACCAATAAGTGGTTCTAAAGCACTATCAATCTCGTTTAAAGCTCTATTTACCGACTCTATCTGACGGCTAGAGATTAGCATTAATTCATCACTTTTAGAAAATCCATTTAAAATTGTTTCTATTTTAGAGATTAAATTATCTACACTATCTTTTGCACTCAACTTAATAACTTCTAAACCACTCAAATCTTCAAAATTATCTCTAATTGCAATATCTATTTTATTTAATACTGCAATTACTTTAGCATTTTTAAGCGTTTTTACTAATTCTAAAACCCTTTTATCTTCACTGTCAAACTCTCTTGAAGCATCAAAAACTGCTACAACGATATCAGACTCTTCAAGCCACTTGATAGAGCGCTCAACTCCAAGTTTTTCTATGGTATCAGTAGCTTCTCTTATACCAGCAGTATCAGCTACCCTAACAATATGCGAACCAATTTTTATCTGCTCTTCTATGCTATCTCTTGTAGTCCCTGCAATATCACTTACTATTGCTCTATCAAAATTTAGCATCTTATTTAAAATAGAGCTTTTCCCAACATTTGGTTTTCCTACAATTGCCAACCAAAACCCTTCAATTAAACCTTTTCTTCTAATACTTGATTGAACAATATTCTCTAAAGAGCTTTTTACACCATCTAAAGTGCCAACTAAATTCTCTATCAAATCTTCTGGAATATCCTCTTGAGCATAATCAATCATAACCTCAGAGTGAGCAAGTAGTCCAATAAGTTTATCTCTAGTTGAGTTTATAAATTCTCCTAACTCTCCTTTTAGTTGTCTTGCTAAAACTTTTGCACCATCTACACTTTTTGTTTCTATCATTTTAGCAATTGCCTCAGCTTCACTTAAATCTATTTTACCATTTAAAAAAGCTCTTTGTGTAAACTCTCCAGGCTTTGCCAAACTAGCACCAAAATAGACTAATGTATCTAATATCTCTTGCGCTATTACAATACCTCCATGACACTGAAACTCTACAATATCTTCACCCGTAAAGCTATTTGGGGCTTTAAAATATATAACAATAGATTTATCAATTAAGCTACTATCTCTATTATAAATATCGCACAATTTTGCATATCTAACAGGAAGTTCTATATTTTTAATTAAATTTTTAGATATAGCTAAAGCATCGCTACCAGATACTCTAACTATTGCTATTGAGCCAACACCACTAGCTGTGGCTATAGCTGCAATTGTAGGACTACTCATTATCTTTTATTAAACTCATTAATTACTATATATCTATCACCACTTTTAGCTCTTTTAATAGCTACATACTTATTAGGGAATGTATCGCGTAAATACTCTAAAGCAATTTGAACTAAAATACCATCAAGCTCTCTTGTTCTACCCCAACCTTCTCTATTTACATGATCAACTACTGGCTTTAATTGATTTACAATCATATCTTGTTGAGATGCTAAAAATTGAGCAATTTCAAGCTTTAAATATAATCCATATCTACTATTTACCCAGTTAAAAAGCAAGTATGATAGAGCATTATATCTATACCCCTCTTTGCCAATTAAAAGTGCAGCATCTACACCATCTATAAATACATATGCAGTGTTATCTTCAATATCTACCTCGATTGTATCTAAATCATAACAACTATTTTTAAACAATTCTTGTATTTTAGCCTCTAGTTCACTAGCACTTATACTCTCTTTTTTAGGCTCTTTAGGAGTTTTATTATTTCCATAAAAAGATTCAAAAACTGTTGAATCATCTATATCTATTTTCTCTTTTAAACTACTATTTGGCTCTTCTTTATCAAACTTTTCTTCAACTTTTATATCATCACCAGAAGATAAATCATCTGCTAAGATATTATTAGCTTCAACTTCCTCTTTTGCTTCTACTTGCTTACTCTTTTTCTCTTTAACCTCAATTATTGCACTTTTAGCAAAAATACCAAAAATACCTTTTGATGGATATTGTATGATATCATAATCTAATCTATCAATAGTAGAGTTAAATGCTTTAGATGCTAACTCAAAAACATCCTCCAAAGTTTTCCCCTCAAATCTTCTTTTCATATTAAGACTCCGAACTCTTTTTTGTTGCTGCTTTCATCTTTTTCTTATATTTAGAATACGCACTATTAATATAGTATTGCTGTGCAATAGTTAAAGTATTATTTACCAACCAATAAAGCACTAACCCTGCTGGGAATGTTAAGAAGAAGAATGTCATCAATACTGGCAACCATTGGAAAATCTTTTGTTGCATTGGGTCAGTCATTGTATTTGGTGTAACTTTTTGTTGAATAAACATTGTAACACCCATTAATATTGGCAATACAAAATATGGATCTTGATGAGAAAGATCAGTAATCCAACCAATCCAAGGCGCACCTTGTAATTCATCAGCATTTAATAAAACACGATACAAAGCAAAGAATATTGGAACTTGTAAAAGCATTGGTAAACATCCACCCATAGGGTTTGCACCATGCTTTTTATAAAGAGCCATCATTTGTTGATTCATCTTAGCTGGGTCTTTTCCATACTTCTCTTTTAACTCTTTCATCTTTGGAGCTAAATCTTTCATTTTTTGCATTGACATTAAACCCTTGTAAGATAGAGGGAAAAGAACTATCTTAACTAAAAGTGTAAACAACACAATAGTCCAACCCCAATTTCCAACAAAATGATAAATACTAAGCATTACTTTAAAGAAAGGTTTAGCCAAAAATGTAAACCAACCAAACTCTATAACATCATCTAACTTTTTATCTAACTTACTAAATAACTTCCACTCTTTTGGTCCTGCATATCCAGATAATTCTAAATTTCCTTTTGCACCAATAAATGCTATTGGGTCATCTTCGTATCCAGGAAGTGCTGATTTTGTAACTACTGCACTAAAAACCCCTTGAGGCTTATAAAATAGTGTTGTATAATATCTATCTGTTGCAGAAACAACTGTTGCATCTTTAAACTTTTTAGGCTCTTTTACATCACCTTTTTCTAAAGTTGTAATAATACCTTTTGAATCTCTAACAATTACACCTCTAACTACTAAATATCTACTTGTATCAACTGTTGGTCTAAACCCTGGAGTTATGAAGTAAGCTACATTAGCTGGTGCTTCTACTTTTATATCATAGTGTCCATCTGGATAAAATTTTAATATCTTTTTAATAACAACACCATTTAAGTTTTGCTCTAAAACCAACTCTTTTGAAGCATTTGTAGCATCAAGTGTGCTTATACTACTTTTATAATCACTCTTAAATGCTAAAATATTTAATTTTTCATCATTAAATCTAAGCTCTAATGGCATTGTATTTTTAGGATTTATAATATCTAAAGGTTTTCCCTCTTTATTCTTATATTTACTCTCTTTTAAAACAAGTGAATTAATTCTACCTAAGTTATCTAGTGTAAGTGTATATTTGGTAGTTTTAACTGTTGCAATAGTTTTACCTCTACTAACAACTGGTGAACTCTTTGCCACACTACTTTTGGCAACACTACTATTTGCAACTTTTGGTGCTGCTGGTGTATTAGTGCTATTATTTGAAGCTAAAGTTTCCACTTTTGTCTTGTTTCCATCAACAGATAGACTCTTTTTTTGTGGTATTAAATAACCATATAATGTTAAAACCAAAAAAGACAATACTAATGCAATTAGTAATCTTTTATTCATATCCGACTTTTCCAAACCCAAACCTTTTATATTATATTTTGAATGTGCAATTATATCTAATTTGTTACTAAATATCGTATAGAAGTTGATTAAATTAACAAATAATTAACAAATTTTTTAATAATATTAATAAGATTTAATTTAAAAAGAGAAAAATTACTATTTTTTTAAGAGTTTTAATTTTTTATAAATTTTTAAGAAATTTTGACTAACTAATTTATAGTTACTATCTAATATTGGACTTTTTGCAACAAAAATGTATCTACCACTCTCAAGATTATCACAAAAATCTATAAAGTGTGCTTTTAATACTCTTTTTGCCCTGTTTCTAAAGATTGCTTTACCCACCTTTTTACTGGCAACAAAAGCCACTTCTTTATTTGGAGATTTTTTATAGAATAATACAAACCACTCAGTATGCCAACAGTGTGTTGGCTTAGAGTAAATTTTGTTAAAATCATTTGAAGATTTTATTCTAGTGAAGTTTTTTATACTGCTAATCTCTTTCTACCTTTAGCGCGTCTTGCATTAATTACTTTTCTACCGTTTTTAGTTTTCATTCTTGCTCTAAAACCGTGTGTTCTCTTACGAGGTGTGTTGTGTGGTTGATATGTTCTTTTCATGCTACCCTATCCTTAAGTCTTTTAATTGCTTTTTACAATTTTGTGCGAAATATTATCTAAAACAATATTAATATTTACTTATTTTCACCATTCCAAGCAATTGTAGGTTTACCATTTTCATCAAAAACTACTGCTGGCATACCCATAATATTAAAGCCACCATCTACATAATGAACTTCACCCGTAACTGCACTACTTAAATCACTCAGCAAATACATACCACTATTTCCAACTTCATCAATAGTAACATTCTTTTTTAATGGTGCATGAGCAGCATTCCATTTAAGCATAAAACCAAAATCACCAATTCCAGCAGCTGCTAAAGTTTTAATTGGTCCAGCACTAATTGCATTTACTCTAATTCCATCTTTTCCTAAATCTTCTGCCAAATACTTAACACTCATCTCTAAAGCTGCTTTTGCAACACCCATTAAATTATAATTTGGAATATATTTAACTCCACCATAATAACTTAGTGTTAAAACAGATGAATTTTCACTCAAAATTGGCTTTAATTTTTGTGTTACCTCAATTAAGGAATATACAGAAATCTCCATTGCAACATTGAATGCATCTTTTGTAATATCTACAAATCTACCACTAAGCCCCTCTTTTGGTGCGAATGCAATAGAGTGAACTATAAAATCAACTTTTCCAAAATCTTTTTCTAAAGACTCTTTTAGAGCCTCTATCTCTTCTGGTTTTGTTACATCACATGGATATAGTCTATCTTCGCACCCAAGCTCCTTAGCAATTGGCTCTAGTTTCTTTGCAAATCTCTCATTTAAGTATGTTATAGCGACTTCAGCCCCTTGCTCTCTACACGCCTTGGCAATGCCATATGCAATAGATTTTTTATTTGCAATACCTAAAATAACACCCTTTTTCCCATTCATTAACATAAAAAGTATCCTTAAATATTTTTTTGATATTCTATCATAACTTTTATAAACAAGGTGCAATTATGGACAATAGTATATTAATAATTTCAACTGGTGGGACATTTAATAAAATATACAATAAATTAAATGGAGAGCTAGAGATTCATAAAAACTCAAAAGCATTAAAAAAAATATTAAAAAAGTGGAATAGTAAATTTGAATTTTTTAGCATAATTAACAAAGACTCTTTAGATTTTACAAAAAAAGATAGAAAAAAACTTTTAAAAAAAGTTAAAAATAGTAATTTTAATAAAATAGTAGTAATTCATGGCACAGATACAATAGATAAAAGTGCTAAATTTATTGCTAAAGCAAAATTAGATAAAGTTATTATTTTTACAGGTGCTATGAAACCATTTTCAATAGAGCCAATAGAAGCTACTGCAAATTTAGCATCTGCAATTGGATATGCCAAACTAGCCAATAGTGGAGTTTACATCTCATTAAATGGAGTAATTAACAACTACAAAAGAGTTAAAAAAAATAGAGAAAAAGGTAAATTTGAACTTATAAGCAAAAATGTGAGCAAACAATAATTAATATATATCTTTTAATAATTTTGCCTTAGATTGTTTTCCAAAATATCCATTTTGATACATCCATCTATATATTTTAGCTGCTATTGGTCCTGCTGTGCTACCTCCATGACCTCCATGCTCAACAATAATTGATACTACATATTTAGGATTTTTAAATGGAGCATATGTTGTTAGCCAAGCATGTGAGCGTTTGAAATATGCTAGTTCATCCTCTTTTGCTCTTTTTTTTACATCTTGTGCTATTGAAGCAACTTGTGCTGTTCCAGTTTTACCAGCAACAACTATTGGCAAATTGTGAAGTGCTTTATATGCTGTCCCTCTTTTGTTGTTACAAACATCATACATACCCTCTCGAATTATATTAAACACCTCTTTGTTAAACTTAATCTTTTTAAACTTCTCTTGATATGGCTTATTATCAATTAATGTAGCAAAGTGTGGAGTTACTAAATTGCCTGTTGCTAAAAATGCTGTATATCTTGCCATTTGCATTAATGTTATATTATCATATCCTTGCCCAATAGCTGCAATTACAGTTTCACCTTTATACCAACTTTGATGATACCTTTTTCTTTTCCACTCTTTATTTGGAATTATTCCATTATACTCTCTTGGTAAATCAACTCCTGTTTTTACTCCAAGACCAATTAATTTTAAATCTTTTGATAACTTATCTATTCCAACTTTAAGGGCTTTGTCGTAATAAAATACATCACAACTCTCTCTTATAGATTTTCTTAAATCTACATCTCCATGTCCCCACCTAGACCAACATCTAAATTTATGTTTACTCTTACCAATTCTGATAAAACCTCTACAAAATTCATGTTCTAAAATTCCACCTACACCCAACTCTTTAAGTGTAGCTAAAGCAACTCCCATTTTTATTGTTGAACCTGGAGGATATAGAGCATGAACTAACTTATTTGTAAATGGATGCTCTAGGTTATTTTGTATCTTTTTCCACTCTTTTGAGCTAATTCCATCAACAAATAAATTAGGGTCATATGTTGGTGTGCTAACTGCAGCTAAAATCTCTCCACTAGTTTTCATAACAATTACTACTGCTGCTTTGCCATCTAGTGAATCTTGTATAAACTTTTGTAACTTTGCATCTATACTAAGTTTTATATTTCTATTCCCTTTTGCTGGTTGATACTTTAACTCTTTTAACTCTTTATTATAAGCATTAACCTTTACTACTCTATATCCCAACTCTCCTTCTAAAACTTTATTATAATATCTCTCTAAACCTGCTTTTCCAATTTTGCCTACCTCTTTTACAACTTCATCTTTTGCAACTGCTTTTTTATTTGCCTTACCAATATAGCCTACAACATGAGCTAAATATTTGCCATAAGGATAGTATCTTTTTGTGGCAGCTTCTATTTTGATATTTTCATCAAAACTAAGTTTTGGATAAACTTTGAGCATATCATTATATGGAATAAAATCAATAACTTGTATATATTTATGATTATATGCTGAACTCTTCTTTTTATAAACCTTTTTTAAAAGCTCTTCATCCAAATCTTTAAATGCACTTTTAAGAAGTGTTAATGTTTTGTTAAACTCTTTGCCATCTCTTTTTAAGTGAGGCTTTATAGATAGTGAAAATCCTATTTTATTACTAGCTAAAAGCTCTCCATTTCTATCCAAAATCTCACCACGCGTTGGCTTAATACTACTCTTTTGTTCTACATTCTCTTTTGCTAATCTCTCATAAAAGTAGTTAGATTTTACACTAATTTCATATAGCCTATTAAGCATTAAACCCCAAATGCCAATCATAAGTAGTAGTATAATTTTATACTTCATATTAGCACCGCCGCAATTAAATCATAAAGAACAGAAAACAAAATTAATGAATCGTAATTAATACTACTTTGCTCTGTAGCAAAATCATAAAGTGCTAAAAATATAAAATATATTACATCTACAAAAATAACAGTTGCAACATTTATACATATAGGACAAAGCTTTAAAAATGTTAACTTAGGTTTAATAAAAAAGTAAAAAAAGAGAATAGAAGTAACTATCAACATCAAAGGTAATGAGAGATTTAACTCCAAATTAAGTATATAAATAAATGAAAATATTATATATAAGTAGTTATCTTCATCCAAACCTTTTATAAACATCAAGCCAGAAAATCCAATAAACAGAGGTAAAACAACATATATAGATATAAGCATTGGATAAACAATTACAATAAATATCCAAAATAAAAATATCAACCCAGATATTAATCTACTTAGCATCTAGTTTAAACCTTATATATCAATGAAATTTCATTACATACAGGAAAATGAATACATTTTACACAATCTAACCAAATTTTATGATCAGGTATAGCCTCTTTTTCTATCTCTTCAAATCCCAACTTTTTAAAGAAATCTGCAATATATGTTAAAACTAAAATCTCCTCTACACCAAGTTCTTTAGCCTCTTTTTTACAATACTCTACAATTTTTTTACCAATTCCCAAGCCTCTAGCACTACTATCTACTATTAAACTTCTAATTTCTGAAAGTGTTGGTGAGTGAATATGCAAAGCTGCATACCCAAGCAATTTATCATCTTTAAATGCTAAAATATAACTTCTTATATTTGTTGCTACTTCATCATTAGAGCGACGAAGAATAACTCCATCTTTAACCTCTTTTTCAACCAACTGTTGCATTTTATCAATATCGCTAAGCTTAGCCTTTCTTAACTCAATCAAACTCTACTCCAAAAATATAAGCTAAAATCTCTTTATGAACCCTCTCTTGACCACTCTTTTTTAAATTAGAGATTATAATTGAGTCTGGATAATCTCTTTTTAACTTACCCATCTCTTTTTGGTTAAGCTTATCACCCTTTGTAAAAATAGTTAAAACTTTCTGGTCAGCATTAATACTCTTTTTTAAAAACTCTTCAACACTATTATCAATAGCAGTATTTGGATGTCTGGCATCTCTTAAATGAACAAAAATTCTAATTGCCACTCTATTTTTAATATACTCTAACAAATTTTTTTGCCAAATCTCTTTTGTGCTTTTAGAAACCTTTGCATACCCAAAACCTGGCAAATCCACAAAATATAGAGGATACCTGCTATCTTTATATTTATACTCAATATCAAAAAAATTAATTAATTGTGTTTTTCCAGGAGTTGCTGAACTCTTAGCTAAAGACTTTCTGTTTGTTAAGTGATTTATAGTAGAGCTTTTGCCCACATTTGAGCGTCCCATAAATACAACTTCACTTCTACTCTCATCAACACTATCTCCAATACTTTGAGCCGATTTTATAAACTCTGCTTTTACAATTTTTGGCACTTCAATCTCTGACACTACTTACTACTTTTTACTTTAAATATAAATTTTACAGGTTTATTACTTTTGCTATTTGCGTATGATGTCCCTTTTTTATTATCTATAATAATCTCATCTCCAAAAACTTTTCTATTAGTTTTTCTATCATTTATAACAACTTTTCCCTGAAGTATATACTTATCTGGTTTTGGCAAATATGTTAAGGTATCGCATGTTCCATTTATATCTTTTTTGCTATTAACAAGCTCAAAATATACATTTCCTATTGCTTTATATTTCTCTGCTTCACTGTTATTATCTAAAAAAACAACGATTTTATCACTTTTTATTAAATTTTTTTGCTCTTTTGCAACTGCATTACCAGAAAATGTAGCTTTATTATCTCCATCTTTATAAAAAAAATCTTTTGAAGTTATCTCTAAATTACTTCCAAAAATTGGCAATGCCAATAGCATAATAAATGGTAAATACTTCATTTTAGTATCTCCTTTGAATTAAATAGAATTATTATACCTAAAAATTGTAGAAAAATAGATGCAATTATCTATCTTTTATTTTAAATGTTGCTTTAACATTTTTTGCTTTTGTTTCTTGCTTTGAAGTATTATATTTCATCCCATTGCCTTTAACCATATCATACTCTTTAGAAATTAAAAATTTATTTGGAGTTGTAATTATTTTTGTTTTTATATTATAAATTGCCCTTTGAGATGAATACTTTTTTCCATCAACTTTTACAAGTTTAACATCATCTATAAACTCTATATTATCCCCTTTAGAGATTGCTCTTTTTGATGTTAAGCTCTCTATTTCACTATTTACAATTTTTGGGTTTGTTAAATACCACAAATCTCCAATCTCTTCAGCTTTTTTACCATATAATTTATACACTTGCGATGTAGAATTAATATCATACTCTACAAAATCAATAATTTCGCTACTTTTTGTGGCTTTTATAACTCTGTTTTGACTCTCAAAATTATTAACTTTAAAAAAATATGGCAATATAGCAACTATAGCAATTGCAACAATAAGAAGTTTCTCTATTTTACTTCCCATAAACTCAAAAACTCCTCAATTCTTTGCTCTTTTTTTAAAATATACTCTATCATCTCTCTAACTGCACCATCTCCACCGCAAGAGTTTAATAAAACATCAACTTTTTCTCTTACAAAAATACTTGCATCAGCTGGAGAAAAAGATATTTTTGCAAATTTAAGCATTGGCAAATCGTTTAAGTCATCTCCAATTGCTGCTACCTCATTCCAAGTTAAATTAGCCTCTTTTAAAATCTCTTCAACTTTTGCTTTTTTATTTTTTACACCCTGAAATATAAATTTAACTCCAAGTTCACTTGCTCTTTTAGCTACAATTTTAGACTCTCTACCAGTAATTATAGCAACCACTCCACCAAGTTTTATCCAACTAGCAATTGCCAAACCATCTTTTACACAAAAGCTCTTAAACTCTTCGCCACTACTACTATATGTAATTTTTCCATTTGTCATTGTTCCATCAACATCAAGTAGCAAAAGTTTTATACTCATAGCACTCCCTTGGTGCTAGGAATACCAACTCTATCATTTTTAGCCAAAGCTCTTCTTAATGCTACGGCAAATGCTTTAAAAGTTGCCTCTGCAATATGATGGCTATTTGTGCCACGATTATAAACTAAATGAATATTTAGTGGCATATTAAAGCATAAAGATTTAAAAAACTCCTCTACTAGCTCTAAATCAAAATTTCCTACACTTGGTTGCTTAAAAGGAACTTCATATACTAAATATGCTCTATTACTTAAATCTATATCACAACTTACACTTGCCTCATCCATTACAACAGTCGCATTTCCATAACGCTCTATTCCTTTAGCTGGATAGATTATTTCACCAAGAAGTTCTCCTAAAACTATACCAACATCTTCTACACTATGGTGTGCATCTATATGTAAATCCCCCTTACACTCAACTTTTAAATCTATTAAAGAGTGTCTTGCAAAGGCATCTAACATATGGTCAAAAAAACCAACGCCAGTATTTATCTCTGCTTTACCTGTTCCATATATATTACAAGCTACTAAAATATCTGTCTCTTTGGTAACTCTTCTTTTCTCTTTCATCAAATCTCCTACCACTAATCACTAACACCTAATTTCTAATTTCTAATTACAAATCCACCAGCAATTGCATTATCACTAATAAAGTCAAGTGCCTCTTCTTTAGAGCCAAAGCCCATAACATGAACTCTATGTAAGATTATACCATCTTCACCTTTACCATCTTTTATAATAACTTGTTTATCTTTAGCAAGTGCTGCATATTTTGCTTTTGTTGCCTTTGCATTCTCTACTTTTGCAAATGCACCAACTTGAACACCAAAATCTGTTAGCTTGACTTTTGGAGCTGCTTTTCCAGCTTTTGGCTTATAAATTTTACCAGCAAAACCAACAACTTCAAGTTTTACATTACATGTTCCTTTTTTGTCAATTCCAATCTCTTTTCCAACTGCATAAGAGCAATCAACCACCCTTCCAGCAACAAAAGGACCTCTGTCATTTACTCTTGCAATTGTGCTTTTACCATTGTCTAAATTTGTAATTTTTACCATTGTATCCATTGGCCAAGTTTTGTGAGCTACTGTTTTATCATACATATTATACATCTCACCATTACTAGTTTGAAGCCCATGAAAATTTGGACCATACCAACTAGCTACTCCTGTCATAGTATCTCCAACTCCAACATATGTAGGATGATAAACTCTACCTTTAACAACATATGTTTTCATTGTTGCTTTTTGTCTTGCAGGGCTTGTATAACCACCACCAGCATATCTTTTTGGTGGATTACCACTATGTATTGTTCTATCTGGAGTATCTATTGGTTCACCCTCGATATAATAAACCTCTCTCTTTCCAAAAGGATTTAAGTTACTTACACTGCAGCCATTAACTAAAAAGATTATTAAAATTGCAAAAAAAGTTCTAATACCCATTATTTTCCTTGATATTAAATAATTTTAATTATTACCTATTATCCCTTTAAATAGCCTTGTAGAGTTATTAAAAAATCGCTTTTCTAACTCTTTTTTATCAATATTTAGTAGTTCACTACACTTATCTAACACTAAACTTGTATATGCAGGTTCATTTCTTTTGCCTCTAAATGGATGTGGAGTTAAATATGGACTATCAGTTTCTAAAATAATCTTTTCTAATGGAATTTTAGGCAAAACTTCAACCAATTTTTTGGCATTTTTAAAGGTAAGCACTCCTCCAATTCCAAAGTAAAAATCTTGCTCTGCCAAATCTAAAAGAAGCTCACTAGCATTAAAACAGTGCAAAACTCCCGGCACTTTTGCATACTCTTTTAATATATCATAACTATCTCTGTTTGCTTCTCTAATATGCACAATTAAAGGCTTATTATACCTATTTGACAAATCTATTTGGTCAATAAAAACCTCTTTTTGAAG
>Ga0256828_1001389_pt1 | contig 15106 bp, 5 predicted proteins | sample CV88metaG_FD_185993 | JGI IMG/M metagenome (GOLD analysis project Ga0256828, IMG submission 185993) | Hydrothermal vent microbial communities from East Pacific Rise, Pacific Ocean - CV88 | ecosystem: Environmental > Aquatic > Marine > Hydrothermal vents | place: Pacific Ocean: East Pacific Rise...
ATATAGCTTAACAAATAGTTTTACTACTACAGATGAACAAATAGATAAAGTAAGAAATTATCAACAAAGTGCAAATGATTTTGAAGCTGTAGGAGATATTGAAGTTAATGGTACTTTAATAAGTGATAATGATATAGATTTATATAAATTTGAGATTGTTCAAAGCAGTATTGTAGAACTTAATGTATCAAATTCAAATAGTATAGATATAGTTCAATTTGATATAAATAATAGTGATGATTTTGCAACTGAAAGAAATATTACTAATAGATATTTAACAAGTGGAATTTATTATTTAAAAGTTAAAGGTAATCAAGGTAATTATACAATCAATGCAAACTTTACAAAAGTTGCAGATACACAAACATATTTAACAGATAGATATAGTGATTTTACAGTTGATAGTGATATTTCATATTTTAATGTATCTAAAGCAAATGGACAAATTTATATTATAACAAATAGTAATAAATTATCAGTATATGATGTAAAAACAAAGCAATTATTAAATATAACTCCACTTGATCCTTATAGTAGAGCTTATAGTTCATTTGATATAAATGGTAGTGAATTAAGTGCAGTTTATGATGATAATGGAACAAAAAAAGTTATTAAGTATGATATTTCAGATTCTTTAATTAATCCAACTGTTATACCAAATAGTATTGTAAATAGTGATGATATTAACAATAATAAAACAACAATAACAATTCAAGGTAGAACTTATAGTGTTGGTGTAAATGGATTAAGTTTAAATAATAATGATGTAATGGTACAAGATGATAATATTAGTGCAACATCTATTGTAAATATTGATAATAACTTATATATGGGAACACAATCGCATGGTATTTATGTATTTGATATTACTGATTTAGATGTACCAAAATATATAAGAGTTATACCATATATTAAATATGCTTCATCTGTACAAAGTTTTGGAACAACATTATATGTTGCTTATGGTGATACTATGGGTATTGTTGATGTATCAAATGATTATTCAAATTATAAAGTTGGTGCTACAACAATTTATGAAGATAAAAATATTAGTGGTGTATTACCAATGGATGATGTGGATTATTTCCAAATTATGTTAAATTATACAGGAGAATTAAATATTACTCTTGATAATAATGATACAAATTGTACATTATTTAAAGAAGATAATGATACTTCTTTAAGTTGTAATTCAGTTCAATCAGGTGGTAGATATTTTATTAGATTGCAAAATATTGATAATTCAAAATATACACCTTATAGTTTTATTGTATCTCAAGCAAAAGATGATCATACAGATACTTTAAGTTATAATAGTACAGAAGCAATTCAATCTGTAACAGTAGATGATAATATATCTGGAAATATTAGCACTACAGAAGATGTTGATTATTTTAAAATTACATTAGATGGGAAATATAATTTAAGTATAGATGATTTAACTAATGGATTTGATGCAGCTATTTATTATGAAGGTGGAGCAATTGTATCTCAAAATAGTGATGGAAATTATTCTATAGAAAAAGCTGGAGATTATTATATTAAAATTTCAAATAGTAGTAATATAGGGGATTATAGTTTTAATATTTCATTACAACAAGTTTATGAATCACCTTTTATAGATAGTTCTGATGCTTTAAATAAACAAGTATCAGTAGTAACAACAAATGGTGATGTAAATGCAGTATATAGTTACGGGGAATATTTATATGCAATAGATAGTAATGATGGATTTATAATAGTTGATGTAAATGATACTTTAAAACCAACTATTATCAATAAATATCAAACTTTTGGGACACCTCTTAATATGAAAATTAAAGGAACTTATGCATATATTAGTGAAGGTGGTTCAGGTCTTGAAATTCTTGATATTAGCAATAAAGATAATATTAGATTTGTAAGTAGATATGATACAAATGGAACAGTGTTAAATATAGCTATTGATGATAATAATAGTAAATTATATATAGCAGATGATGCTAATGGACTTGTAAAAGTTGATATTTCTGATATTTCTAATCCAACTTTTGATAAAGTGATTGATAGTAATATAACTAAAGATGTTGTAATATATAATAATTTAGTATATGCAACAGATCATACCAATGGAATAAAAGTATTTGATACAACTGTTGCAAATAATGAAAAAACTAATTTAGAAGTTAATGTAATAAATGCAGATAGATTATTGTTAAATGCAGATAAACTTTATGTTTCACTTGCAGATGCATTACAAATTTATCAGTTATCTAATACATCAACAACTTTATTGGGAGATTATAATTCAAATATAAACAATATTAAACAAATTAAATTAATTAAAAATGATTATATATATGCTATGTCATCAGATAGTAATATTTATATTTTAAATATTAAAAATCCTGCACAAATTACTTTAGATAGTAATATTCAAGCTTTATTATTTGATATATCTGATTCTGCAAAAAATTTATATTATGCAAAACATAATGCAATTTCTATTGTAAAAGCATATCCTGATTACTCTGATATATTTAAAACAGCAAAACAAATAGATTATTCTTCAACTATCAAAGGAAATATAGATTCTAAATCAGATAAAGATATTTTTGTATTTGATACTGATTATACAGGGCAATTAAGTATTTTAAGTGAAGTGATGACTGTAGATGGTAAAATGTCAATTTATGATTCATCTGCTGTAGGTATGGCAGTTGCTATGCAAGAAACAGATACAGCTAATATTAAATGGTCAACTTTACCAACAGTTGCTGTTGTAGATAATAACAATAGTAATGATATAAATACAACAATTACTTTAAATGCTGGTAAGTTTTATTTAGTATTAGAAGATGGTGCAGCAAATGAAGGTGGTAATTATCAATTTAAATTGGATTTTAATACAACGAACGATAAATATATGGATATTATAAAAGATGGAGTAACTAATTTTATTTCTACTAATGGTGGAATTATTAAAGATTCTTTGTTTATTGGTGGAAATGATATTGATTATATTGATATTAATATTACACAAAGATCAGTTCTTACCTTTACAAATAAAGGTGATATTATTCCAAAAATTTCATTACATTATGCAGATGGAACTTTAATGAATCAATCAACTGATGAAAATGCCACAACATTTACAACAGAAATAAGTCCAGGAATTTATAAAGTAAAAATAGAAGGTTTTACAAATATTCAAGAGGGTGACTATGAGATAGTATTAAGTATTAAAGATGTTGATGATGTAGTTATTGATAATGGATTAAGTAAAGATAATATTGATAAAATTGTTGATATTAAATATCTTGGAAATTATATTTATGTATTAACTTCACATGGTATAGCAAAATATACACATTTACTAGAAAAACGAAGTGATTTTGATACTGATTTTATAACAAATGATGTAAATCTATCTAATAATACAAATTATAGATTATTTGCATATAATGATTTAAGTTCAAAAGACAAGATATTAAATTATGTGATAACAACAGAATTAAATCACCTTAATCCAATTGTATCAACATTAACAATGGATACTTTAGAAACAGATTTATCATATACACAAGAAAAAGTTGCAGGTTCAAGTATATTACCATATTTAGATGTAAAATATATCTCTTATAATAAAAATCTTTATATGTATGATGGTTCAACATTACAATTAAGAAAAATAGATGAAACAAATAATGCAACTATGAAATCATATCCAATAGGAAACTTAAAGAATATAGAAGTGATAAGTAATACAGATGGTACAGATACAGTATATATGACAAGTAATAATAACGGTGGTTATTTATCTGTATTAGATATAGCAACTGATTTAACAATTACTGTTAGACCAACAGTGCAATTAGGAGATAATATTTCAAGTTTATTTATTAATAAAGCAGATAGGTTATTATTTGTAGGATATAATAATAAACTTGATATTTATGATATATCTGATAGCTCTAATGTTATCTTAAAAGGGAGTTATTCATTTGTTGGTAAAGAATTTGAGGGAACACCTTCTAGTATATATCAAAAAGATAGTAGAATTTATGTAATTGTTCCTGCTAAAGGTATTGTTGTATTTGATATGGATAGTCAATACAAGATAACACTTGCTACAACAATTTTAAATCTTGGAGAATATATCGATGATGTATTTAGTGCAGATCATAGAACAGTTAATTATACTACAGTAGAAAATGGAGAAAAACGATTAAAAGTTTATTTCTTTGAAAAAACTTTTAGCGATGGAGAAAATGATTCTATCTTAAATGGTAATAAAGAAACACCAAGTGAAGGTTGTTTTATTGCAACTGCTGCTTATGGTAGTTATTTTCAACCTTATGTAAAAGTTTTAAGAGATTTTAGAGATAATGTATTATTAACTAATACAATTGGAAAAGAATTTGTACATTTATACTATAAATATTCACCGCCAATAGCAAGATCTATTGCACATAATGAATTAGCAAAATTAGTTGTAAGAGTAATTCTTACTCCTATAGTATATGTGATTAAATATCCTTTATATAGTTTATTATTAGTTCTATTATTTGGGATAGCAAGATTTGAGTATTTAAAAAGAAAAGGAGTTCTTGTATGATAAAAATAATAATTAGTTTATTGGTTTTTTTAAGTTTAGAGGTTAGTGCTGAAAGTATTTATAATACAAATATGGATAAAAAAATTTATTATGATGCAGATAGATCACATAATGATAAATTAGCACAAATGTCAGAAGAGTTAGATAAATTTATCCATTCAGAGGTAAATCAGTCTGTTATAGAAGAGTATAAAAATGCTAAAGTTCAACTATCACAAGAGGAACAAGAACTTCAATTACAAAATGGTAATTCTAACACAGTAGTTAGTGATAAAAATATTACTACTAAGAAAAAAAGTTTTTGGGATTCTATGTTAGATAAAGTTGGTTTAGGTTCTAAAAAAGGGGAATCTAAAGTTTCTCAATCAACACAAAATAAACCAAGTTTTTTAGATAGAATGTTTGAAAAAATAGGAATTGGAAGTACTAAAACACTATCTTCAGATGATAATACAACAGCAACAGATAAATAGGTGGTAACAGATGAAAATAAATAATTTAAAAAATATTTTACTAAAAGGAATTATTACAGCAAGTATAGTTTCAACTTCTGTATATGCAGATAGTAATCAAATACTTCTTGAAAATTCTTGGATGAATATAGGTTTTAGTAATGCAAAAGATGCTATGTTATCTGGTGCTACAACAGCAACAGGTAAAGGGTATAGTGCATTATTTACAAATCCTGCTGGATTAGCTACAAATTATGCAGTTGGATTATATGTTAGAAGTGGTACTTTAGAACATAAAAATGCAACTGGTGCAACAACTGAAGATTCTGAACTTGCTAAAACAAGTGAAGTAACATCTGCTGATAATACAGCAATTGGATTGTTTTATAAATATTTAGTAATTGAATCAAAAAAGAATGTTCATAATGCAATAGGTTTAGCTTATGGATTTGAGACTGATTATGGTATTTTTTCACTTGGAGCTAATATGGTAAAAGATTCTACTAGTGAAGAAAATTATAAAACATTTGGAACAGGTGATTATAAAACAGTTGGATTTCAATGGCAAAAAAGTTTTATAGGAATTGATAAATTTTATTCATTTTATTTTGGTTTTTCAAAAAAAGGACAAGGGGTAAAACAATTTGAAGATGTTCAAATTTATAGAGTATCTCCTATGGTTCAAAGAATAGGATTTGGATTTGAGACTAATATTTGGTCAAGTACTATTTTAGTATCGCTTGATCAAAGTACACAGTCATGGAAACATTTAGATGATAGTTTAGATACAACAGCAATTGGATTAAAGTGGATGCCATTTAGTGGATTTACAATAGCTTTAGGGCATAGTACTAGTACATACAATACACAAATTGATTTAAAAGACAATACTACAAATAGTGTTGGACTTGAATTTGGAATTTGGCAAATGAATGTTGCAATTGCAGCACTACAAAAAGAAGTATTAGATAATGCAGGTGATATTTATATCCAAGAAAACAGTGTTTATGCTGATGTTTCATTTGCATTTTAGGAGTAATATATGAAGACAATACAAATTATAATTTTAACTTTAACAATTTTAATAATTAGTGGATGTAGTAGTAAAAATCAAGTAGAAAAAACAGATATAAATACTACGACAGAAAATAATGTTTCAGTAAATCAAGATAGTAATACTACATTAAATGATATAAATAAAACAGTTGAACCAAAAATTCAACAAAAACAAAAAGTTTATACATTATTTGAAAAAACATTTGTAAATCATATTGCTTACAATCATTATGAAAATGCAATTAAATTAATGTATCAAAAAAAGCACAAAGAAGCTTATGCTGAAGCTATGAAAGCTAAAGATGTGTATGATAATATTGCTAAAAAAGAGCAAACTATTAATTTACCATATATTCCTGGATATATAAGAGAAAGTGCTCAAACACCAAGAAGAACTTATTATAAAATAGTAAAACAAAAAACTTATGAATTAAAAAGATTAATTAGAAAAATTAAATTATTGGATCCTCCAATTCCATTTGTAGTATTAAATCAAACAAGTACATATATAGATGTAACAGTAACAAATTTTGGAGATACACCTTTGGATAATTTAGTTGTAGAAATTAATTTTGAAAAAGCTGCTGTTTTTGATAAGATTAATCCAAAAGAGAGTAAAACTGTACGATTTGATAAAAGTATGAATATTGAACAAATTAGTTTTACAGAAGAGTATGGCTTTGCTCCAGCACAAATTGATTTAACTCAAGAATAGGAGAGAAAATGTTAAAATATATATCAATAGCAATTTTTACAATATTTATTTTTAGTGGATGTTTTTCAACAAAAAATATCCTTAAAACAGATGAATTAGGTGATGATGTAGCAAATCAAGATAAAATTATTAATAATCTTCAAGGTTCAATTTTAACTATTGCTACAACAGCGGATACAGAGGTTATGAGTGTAGTTTTACCAAAAGATGATTTAACTCTTAGAATTAAAATTAGAATACCAAATGTTGAAGATGTATTATATATGAATATAGTATCTAATGATGATTTTAAATTAAATAAATTAATTAGAAGGGTAGAAAGTTTTAAAGAATTAAATCCAAATCAAGATGGTTGGTTTTTTGAACCATCTGTTGAAAAAAATGTTGTAACATTACAATTATACTTACCTGCAATATATTTATATAAAACACAATTTAGACCAAAATTAAATTTTGCATATAAAAGAAGTGAAAGAGCATTGCAAGATTCTATACAATTTAATTTTATAAGACAACAATATTATCCAACTCATGATGATAATGGATATGAAGTTGCTAAGTATGGAAGTTTAAGTGATTATTGCTTGGAAACAGGAAAAGGTGTTAATACAAATTTTTATAATGAAATTGATATGTTAAATAAAAATAGAGTTAGCAGTGATTTAAAAGATGAGTTAAGGGGTATTTGTCAATAATGAAAAAGATTCTTATTAATATATTACTATTTGGATCGGTATTATTTGGTTCTGAAAGTATTGTAGGTCAAGATTTGAATTCTACAGATACTACAATTAATAGTAATATTAATAAAGAAACAAATAATACAATTATACAAGATGTTAATACTTCTAAAGCTTCTACAACATTAACTGTTGTGCATAAAAAACCAATTATATCAAAAGTTAATATAAATGCAAAAGAAGATGATGAGGTTTTAGTAGCTGGATTTGCAACAAGTTTAAATTTTATTGATGTTGTTTTAGTTCATAATAATAATGAACGAATTATAGCAAAAACACTTGCTAATAGACTTGGGAAATGGCAAATTGTTAAAGGAGATATCTCTAAAACTTTAGATGATGGTACTTATGATATTTTTGTTTCTTCATTTGATAGAAAAACAAAAGTTAAAAGTGAAATTGCTAGTAAAAAAGGTTTTGTAAGAGATACAACTATTAAAGGAACATTAGAGATTTCTGATGGTTCATCTTTTAATGATGGTATTATTAATTTAAAAGAGTTAAAAACTTTTAGTATCAAAGGGAAAATAGATACTGATAGTAAAATTGTTTCTTTAGTAATAACAAATGATGTAAATAGTAGTAAAAAAATTGTTTTAGGCAGTGAAGATTTACAAAAAGTAAATGATGATGGTAGTTTTGATTTTACATTAAATGAGATTGATTTATCTAAATTAGATGATGGGAAAATAAATGTAATTATGAATATTGAAGATAAACATAACAATAAATTAACTTTAAAATCTTCAATTTTAAAAGATACAACACCACCAGATAAACCTGTTATTACAGATTATGTAAAAGAAAAAAATATGATTTATGGTAAAGTTCCAAATTTACTTGTATTTGGTGGAACAGCAGAAGTTGATTCTACAATTGAAGCTATTATTTTTAATACAAAATATCCAAAATTAAAAACTATGGGTAAAACAAAAACACCACCATCTGGTAAATGGGTATTATCAGGTAGAGATTTTGCAATTGGTGATTTAAAAGATGGTCAGATTCAAAGTCAAATAGTACAAATAGATAAAGCAGGTAATAGATCAGAATCTGTTATTATTGTACTAAATAAACAAAGACCATCAATTTTTCCTAAAAAAATCAAAGTGATTCCTCCACAAAATTATATGCCTATTTTTACGATTAATACAGTTACAGATAAAGTAAAATCAATAGCTGTAAGTAAAAATTATATTATAGCTGGATCTTTTGAATTTTTATATTATTTTGATAAAGTAAAAGGGAAATTACAAAAAAAGATAGAGATAAAAGATAGATGGGTTGATAGTATGATTTTAAATGGCAATCAACTAATTATTGGTCTTGATAATGGTGATGTGCAAATTAGAGATTTAAATAGTAGTGATATTATTCATACAATTAAAGCAGATAAAATGCCAATTTTATCTATTATTGTTGATAAAAAAGAGAATAGATTAGTAACAGCTTCATCTGATGGAAATGTTGCAATTTGGGATTTAGCTACATACAAACAATTATATTTATTAAAAAAACATCAATGGGATGTGACTGCTTTAGCAATACATGGCGATATACTTTATACAGGAAGTGAAGATTATAGTTTAAAAATGTGGGATATTAAAACAGGTAAATTATTAAAAAGTTTAAAATCTGCACATGATGGTGCTATAAATTCAATTGTTATATACAAAAATATGTTAATTACTGCAAGTGATGATAAGATGATTTTTGTAAGAGATTTAAAATCTGGTAGATTATTACATATTTTAAAAGGGCATAGAAAAGCAGTAAATGAATTAAAAATCAATCATGATACATTGGTTTCAGCTTCTGCAGATAGAACATTAATTTTATGGAATTTACATACATTTCAACAAATTAAACAGTTAAGAGGTCATAGTAGAAGTATTTTAAGTATGGATATTAATGATGAAAATATTGTAACAGGTGGAATGGACTATAAAATTAGAATTTGGGGATATGATGAGAGTTTGCAAGGACAAGGAGAAATAGATGAAACTGTACTTGGTAAATATGATTTAATTAGATCTCTTGATATTAGTAATGATACAGTAACAGCATTAGCTCATACAGAAAATGAGATAGTCTTTTCTACAAAAGGGTATATTTTCTTCTATAATAATATAACTTATAAATTTTCAAGAAGTTATTCAACACTTGATAAAGTTTTTGCATCTAAAAAGAACAAAGATGAAGAAGCTAATAGTGATGATGAGTGGGGAGATGATGAAGAAGCAACTACTGATGATGGAAATTCAGATGATGGTTGGGCAGATGAAAGTGATGATGATAGTGGAGATGATGATGAACAACCTCTTTGGGAATCTAAAATTGAGGCAGTAAAAAAACAAAGAGAACTTGAAGCATCTAATAATCTACAATGGGTAAATGATATTGATATTGAAGGTACAGTTTTAGTTGCAGCTTTAGGATATAAAAATTTAAAAGTTTGGGATTTAGATAGAAATCAAGCTGTTAAATTAATAGAAGGTCATGAAAGTTCTGTTTTAAGTATTGCTAAGACTGATGGATATTATGTAACATCTTCAAGTGATGGTGTTGTAAAAGTATGGAATGATGAAACATTTGCATTAACAGTTTCTATTGATGCACATCAATGGGATGTAAGAACTGTTGTTGTAGATGATGGAAAGATTTATACAGGAAGTGATGATTATAGTATTAAAATATGGGATATGGAAACAGGAGATTTAATTAAAGCTATTAAATCAGCCCATACAGGAAGTATAACAAAACTACTTATTACAAATAAATATTTAATATCATCATCTCTTGATGGAACTATTAAGTTTAGAGATAAACAAACAGGAGAATTAATTAGAACTTTAAAAGTTGATTCTCCAGTTAATACAATAGTAAATGATGAAGAACATCTAATAAGTGGATCTGATGATCATACAATTAGAGTATGGGACTTATCAACAGGTAAATTAATCAAATCTATGGATAATGGGCATACAGCTGGTGTAAGTGCATTGATGATTATTGATGATTATATTGTATCTGGTGGTAAAGATAAAAAAATAAGTATATGGAAATATTATGAATAGTATCAATATTTTAAAAAAGTTTATAGTTTTAGTTGGCATTATATTTGCAAGTTTTTTATTTGCAGATCAAGGTATTGTATCTTTCAATGATACTCAAACTTATAGTTCAGATGTAACATCAAAAGCTATTATTGTAGATAACAATGGCACAATGTATATTGCAAATGGTAATAATGGTATTTTAGTATTAGATAATAATATGTCTAGAATTTCATCAACTATAATAGGTGGTGGAAAAACAATTACACATATTACTCTTGATAATAGTTATGTTTATGCAACTTCTGATGATGGATATATATTTGTATTACAAAATGATGATGGTAATTTAAGTGATGAACATAATATTTCTATTGATGGTAAAATTAATGATATAAAAGTACAATCAAATTATATATATGTTGCTAATGGTACAAATGGAGTAAAAGTTATAAATGCAAGTGATAAATCAAATATGACTATAGATGCTTCATTATCAACATCAAATGCACATAAAATATTGATTGTAGGGGATACTTTATTGTTAGCAGATGATTGGGGTGGTCTTAAATCAATCAATATTTCTACACCAGATGATCCATCTGTTGCAAATCAATATGACGGTACTTTTATGAATATTGCAATCGATAATAATAAACTTTTTGCACTAAATACAGATGATAATATATTATATGCTTTTGATATAACAAATCCGTTATTGCCAATTTTTAAAAGTCAAAAAACAATTAATAGTGGTGCTACTGCTATGTATGGATATGACTCAAATGTATATATTGTAATAGATGGAAGAATATATGCTTATCAGTCAATTGATATGACTAATTTAACTGATAATGGTAGCTATAATAATGCTTCTAGTGTAAATGATTTAATAGTAGTTGATTCAATAGGATATATTTCAAATACAGATTCTATACAAACTGCTATTTTTCAATCAGATTTACCAAATACATTTGCAGTAGCTAGTGCTAATGATGCTATTTCTATTGATTATAATAATCCTAAAAATATTGTTGGTGTATTTCCCGCAGATAGAAATGACACTGATATTATTAAAATTAATACTCAAGTTGGAGTAGTTACATTAGATATTAATGTAAGTGCAGGTATTAGATGTATATTATTGGATGAAAATAATAATACTATTAATGAAATAAATAATTCTGATACAAATCAGAGTATTTTAAATTTCTCAAATAATATTTTTGCAAAAGATTATTATATTAAATTACAACCTTTAGAATCTAATACAGAATCAATTGATTATTCTATTACGATTTCATTATTTAAAGATAAAGAACCAAATACAATGGATGTGTCTTCTTTAATTGATATTGGAGAAAATGTTGAAGGTGATATTTTAACACCTTCAGATAAAGATGTTTTTAAAGTATTTATTTCATCTGCTGGAAAATTTACTTTTAAGAGTGATTCTTTACAGCTTATTACAAAGTTATATGATAATAAGCTGGATAAAACAGTTTCTAGTAGTGGTACACTTGAAACTGGTGGAATTATATTTAATATTACACACTCAGGATATTATTTTATAGAACTTGGAAGTAATCAAAGCAGTTATAATTATAGTTTTACAACAATATTAGATAAAAATGGATTTGATGAATATGATGATAAATATAAACCGTCATTAAAATTATTGTATGCTGTTAATAATAGTAGTAAATCACTTGCTTTTGATGGTTCTAATATTTATTTTGGTACAACAGATGCTATTACAAAAAATAATTTAGATACTACAGTTAGTCAATTATCATCAAAAGATACAAATATTGCAGTAAATGATATGCAGATTGCAGGAAATTATTTATTTGCCGCATTAAATAATGGTGATATTGTAAAATATAAAATCAATAATGATAATACATTACAGTTAATAGGTTCATGTAACTTAAATAATAGTATTTCTAAAATTATTATTGATGGCAATTATGCTTATACTTATGTTGGTTCTACAATATATAAAGTAAATATTTCTGGTTCAACTTTAGTTTTAGAAGATAGCTTTGATATATCTGATACTATTAATGATATAGCATTAAAAAATTCTATTTGGAATAAAGATGGAGCTGTTGAAAAAACAAAAAATACATATATTTATATTGCAACAACTAATGGTTTAAAAGTATATAGTGCAGATGAAAATAAATTATTAAATATTTATAATACAGATACAACTTCTATAGATAAATTATTAATTGATAACAATCGATTATATATGGTAAAAAATAATAGAGTAAATATATATGATATAAGTGTACCTGTATATGCTTCTTTGTTGGGTGTATGTTATATAGGTGGTGGTGTTGCATCAGATATAGCAATAGATTCAAATCATTTATATATAGAACCAAATTTAAGAGTTGTGGATATATCAGATGAAACAAAACCAAAATTTGTAATTTCAAATTATAATTCATCAGAAACAAAGATAAAAATTAGAGATAATATAGCTTATGTAATAGATTCGTCATCAATATTAAAATTATATGAGGTTAAATATGATTATAGTGATGATAATTCTTCTGCGAAAGATATATCTTTAAATGGTACTACAAAAGGTAATATTTCATCTATAATACATAAATATCAATCTGAACAATTTGATGTAGATTGGTTTAAAGTTAATATTACAACTAGTGGTATTTTAGATATTAATTTTACTTCTGATATTAATTTAAGTTATAGTTCTGATAGTTTAACTAATAAAACAAATTTATCGCCAGGGGTATATTATTTAAAAGTTCAAGGTGATGATATTAATAATACAGGTGATTATAATATTTCAACTTTATTTACATCAGATGATCATTCTGATATTGCTTTAGATGCAACATCGTTAGCATTAAATACAACAAATACAAATAATTCATTATTTATTACAGGAAAAGATACAGATTGGTTTAAAATTGTATTAAATGATAGAGGACAAATTGATATTTCTACCACAGTAAATAATGCAGATACTACAACAAAAATAGAGTTATATTATGATGATATGCAAACTCAAATTACAAAAGAGGGATTTAATACAGATGCTAATAATACTAATTATAGCTATAAAGTTGAAACAACTTTAAACCCTGGTACTTATTATATTAAAATTACTGGTGCTGATGATACAAATTTATCTAAAAATATTGGTGATTATAACTTAACTACTGTATATAAAAAAACAGATGATTTTATTTTGCAAAATGGTTATGATGGAATTAATGATTATAATGTAGAATATATAGCTTATGGGAATCAAAATATTTTTACAATAACAAATGAAGCTAAAATTGTAAGTTATAATCAATTATTAAAAAAATTAGGTTCAAAAGAGTTGGGATTTCCATTAGATCAAATAAATAATTTATATAAAATATTTATTGTAAATGAATATATGTATATAAATACTATAGATGGTTATACAAGAATTCCTATTGATATGGAAAAAACAGATAATGTATCGGTTAGTAGTAGAAGTTTTGAATATTTTGTTGATTTATATTTAAGAGAATTAGGATATACAGATGCTGGTAGTATAATTAATTCGATGGCTTTAAAAGATAATAATTTATTTGTAGCAACAAAAGATAATATTTTAACTTATGATGTTACAGATAAAAGTAATCCAAAATTAAAAGCTTTATATGGAAAACATTCAATTCAAGATTTGGATTCAGATGCATTATATACATATGTTGTAGGAGATAAAGGTATTTTTATTTATGACAATAATGGAACTATGCAAAGTAGTTATATTTTTGAAAATAGTAGTGATATTCAAGATGTCTTAGTTGATGGTACTAAAACATTTGTATTAACTTCTTATAGCTTAAGAGTTTTTGATACATCAGATAAATTAAATATAAAATTACTTAAAACAATATATGATAATGATGTTGTATATAATATGCAAGATATGCATAAAACTAATAATTATTTGTATATATCAGCAGAAAATGGATTTAAAGTGTTTGATATGTCTTCATTATCATTTATTAAAGATTATCATTCTGAGTTTAGTGGGTTTAATACATCTTATATTGATGGAAATGAATTATATTTATCAGGGTATCATGGTATAGAGATTATAGATATTAGTGATATTAATAATTTTAAATCAGAATTTTATTATCCATTAGTAGATGCTAATGGTGCAATTACAGTTGATGCAAATAAAATATATTTATCACAAGATGGATATATTTATAATATAGATAAAAATATTTTATTAAAAAATCTTACATCTAAGAATGAATCAGATTTATCATTTATTAATAATTTGGATTATATTACAGTAGATGAGAACAATAGTTATGAAGCACAAATTTCTTATGATGAAGCAGAATTGGGTGATTTTAATAATTCTAGTGATGGTGCTTATGAAATAAATAAAAATGCATTTATAGAGGGTAATATTACTTCTGATGATACTGATTGGATGACATTTACAGTACCTT
>Ga0256828_1001390_pt1 | contig 15100 bp, 17 predicted proteins | sample CV88metaG_FD_185993 | JGI IMG/M metagenome (GOLD analysis project Ga0256828, IMG submission 185993) | Hydrothermal vent microbial communities from East Pacific Rise, Pacific Ocean - CV88 | ecosystem: Environmental > Aquatic > Marine > Hydrothermal vents | place: Pacific Ocean: East Pacific Rise...
AATAACAGTTGTCAATAATTCTTCAGTTGCAACAGGAGCAGAAAAGTCAATAACTACATCGCAATTATCCAACATAGTTTGCATATCATTTGTAACTACACAATTTTCTGGTAACTGTTTTTTTAACTCATCAAATACATGAACACTGCTTACTTGTGCATTTTCATTAATATCTAAATCATCAATAAGTAATGAACCAACCCTACCTGTGCTTCCTAAAATTCCAACATTTAACATTTTTTAACCTTTTTGATAATATTTGCGAATTATATCTAATATATTATTGTAAATAACTTATTGCACTAATTCCAGCTGTTGCTCCATCACCTGCTGCACATACTACTTGTTTTGGTGCATCAATTCTAATATCACCTGCAGCAAATAACCCTTTGCATGAAGTTCTCATTTTAAGATCAACTATAACTTCACCATTGTCATTTAAGTCACATAAAAAACTACCATCATCTTGTTTTAATGACTCATTTAATATATCTCTTCCTACAAAAATAAAAGCTCCAAGTGCATTGATTGTTTTTTTCTCTTTTGTTTCTTTATCTTCAACAATAACACCAGTTACACCCATATTATCACCAATAATTTCTAATGTATTATGGTTTAAAATAACCTCAATATTATCAATGTTATCCATTTTTGCAACTTCATGAGGAGAAGCTCTAAATTTATCTCTTCTATGAATAAGATATACTTTATTACAAATATTTGATAAATAAATTGCCTCTTCAATAGCAGTATCTCCACCACCTATTACAACAACATCTTTACCTTTATAAAAAAATCCATCACAAGTTGCACAAGTACTTACACCTCTTCCAAAAAATTCAGCTTCACCTTTAATCCCAGCAGCTTTTGGAACACTTCCTGTTGCTATAATTACAGATTTTGCTTCTACAGTTTCATTACCCAAAACAATATTAAATATATCTCCAGTTTTTGTAATTTGTTTTACTTCATTCATATCATGTTTTAAACCAAATCTTTTACATTGTTCTGGCCATTTATCCATAAGTTCCATACCAGTTACAACTTCTACTTGCCCAGGATAATTTTCTATTTCACTACTTTGAGTTATTTGCCCACCAGGAAGCCCTTTTTCAAACATTGTAACATTTTTTATACCACCTCTTGTAGCATAAAGTCCAGCAGTAAGTCCAGCAGGACCACCACCTATTATTGCTAAATCTAACATTATTTTCCCCTTTAAAAAAAAAGGTTAGATACAAAAATGTACCTAACCTTTTTAGTCATTACAAAATTTACTATTATAATAAACTATTTAATTTATCTGCAAATGCTTGTTTAGAAGCAGCACCAATCATTTGATCCACAATCTCACCATCTTTCATAAATACAATTGTAGGAATTGATCTTACTGCAAATTGCATAGCAAGTTCTTGTTGCTCATCTGTATTTACTTTACAAATATTTGCTTTACCTTCAAACTCTTCTGCTAATTCTTCAATAACAGGAGCGATCATTCTACAAGGTCCACACCAAGGAGCCCAAAAATCTACTAAAGAAACACCCTCTTTTACAGTTGCTTCAAAATTTTCACTTGTTAATTCTATATATTTACCCATTTTTATCCCTTTATGATTAATTTTAAATAATTATACGAAACTTTTTCTTTAATGATGCTTTGATAAAATATTTAGACTTTTAAAATTAAAGAAATTTCATCACAAATAGGAAAATGTTTACATTTGATACAATCTGCCCATATTTTTGTATCTGGAATAGTAGCTTTTTCTATAACTTTAAAATTAAATTTTTCAAATAACTTCTGTTGATATGTTAAAACAAGTATCTCTTGAACTTCTAATTGTTTTGCTTCATCTATACAAGATTGTATTAATTTACTTCCTATACCTTGACCTCTATAAGAATCTTTTACAACTAAACTTCTTATTTCAGCTAAAATAGGTGTATATATATGTAATGCTACAAATCCAACTAAAATATCATCATCATAAACAACTCTATAAGAACGAATTGTTGTTGCCATTTCTGCTTCATTCCTACTTAAGATATTACCATTATCAACTTCACTTTGCACAAGTTGTTGCATATTTGAAATATCTTTTAATGTAGGTTTAAAATACTTTAACATATATCTCCAAATAAATAATTACTAATTTTTTCTTCTAAAAGATTTATACCTTGATTTTTAAGATTTGATATAAAAATACCATCTGGGTATTTAGATTTTAGTTTTGATAAATCTGATTTTTTTAATTTATCAATTTTTGTAAAAACATTTAAAATAAGCTGATCACCTCTTTTGATATGATTTAAAAACTCATCAACATTTTGATCAATTTCCAAATTTGGATGTCTTGCATCTATTAAATGTACAAAAATCTGTAAAGATGCTCTTGTTTCTAAAAACTGTGTTAAATTTTTATGCCATGATGCTTTAAGTGTTTTGGCTACTTTTGCATATCCAAATCCAGGCAAATCAACAAATCTTGCAAAACGATTTTCTATCTTTTCATTACCACTTTTAAATCTAATATCAAAATAATTTAAAAGTTGTGTTTTACCAGGAGTTGAAGATGATTTTGCCAACCCTTTTCTTTTTGTCAAAGAGTTTAAAAGTGAACTTTTACCTACATTACTTCTTCCTAAAAATGCAACTTCAGCAATATCAGGACTAGGAGAGTCATTTATACTACTTGCAGATTGTAAAAATTTTGCCTCAACTATTTTCATTTTGTTTCCATTTTAAATTGAAATTTAACAGGTTGATTTTTCTTTCCATCTATTTTTGTTGTACCTGTTTTTTGATTAACATAAATTCTATCACCTCTTAAGATTTTAGAACCATTTCTATCTTCTAAATAAGCATTTCCTGTAATAATATAAAGTTGTTTTTCAATATTATAATCAACCTTATCTCCATTACCTATAAATAATGTATTTGGTTGTGCTATTGTAAAACTAACATCTCCTGTTGCAACATATTGTCTCATAACTGTTTTATTAGTATCTGGATTAATTTTTGTATGAACAACAAGTTCTTGGCATACCAAAGTATCTTCTGCTTTTACCATAGATACATTACCTTTAAAAACAATAAGATTTTTACTTTTATTTGCCAAAAAAGAATCTGCTTGAATATCTACATCTACCTCTTTTGCTACTAATATTCCTATAAAAAATATTATTAAATATATTATTTTTATCATATTATTCATCCCTTACAATTTTAAAATGTGTATTTTTAGCAGTAAAAATACCTTGTTTCATATCATAATAAAGATTATCTCCAATAAGTTGATTTTTATCATAATTTAATATAAAATCTGTATTATTTTGGATAATTTGTTTCTTTTCATTATATTGCATATAATCACTATTGATTTGAGTATCATTATTTCTACTAATAAAAACATTTTGATATAATTTAAAAATATTGTTTTGTTTTACCATATATTCAGCACTAATAGAATTTGTATTTACTCCATTTCGTACTAATATAGTAGTATCATATAACTCTTTTTTATTATCATAATTATATGCCTTTTGAGACTGAATAATTCTTGAAATATTATTAATATTAATATCATATAATACAGAATCATCAAAAATTACAGAAGCTACATTAAGATTTTTTATTTTCTTTAACTTTGTATCTGGTTTATATGTTGTTAAAAATAACGATACAAGAATAATTGTTAAAAAAAATACTTTTAAAATCATACTATATCCACATATCCAAGATAGCATCTTTTTTATTATCATATTCTAAGATATACTCTATCATCTCTCGAACTGCTCCATTCCCACCTTTTTTGGTACATACAATATTAACAAGTTCTTTTATTTGATCTACAGCATCAGCAGGTGCAAATGAAAGTGCAGATTTTTGAAGCATTTTATAGTCATTAAGATCATCTCCGATAGAAGCTACTTCCTTAAAACTAATATTTTCCTCTTCTAAAATATTTTCTAAAACCTTATCTTTGTTATGTACACCTTGATAGATATACTGTATTCCTAACTCTTCAGCTCTTTTTTGAACAATCATACTTTTTCTACCTGTAATAATTGCTGCTTTTAAACCAAGTTTTTTAGTCCAAGATGCTATTGCCAAACCATCTTTAACATCAAATTCTTTAGTTTCTTCACCTAAAATATTATAAATAATTTTTCCATTTGTTAAAGTACCATCAACATCTAAGACAATAAGTTTTATCATTATAAAATACCTTTAGTACTAGGAATGCCTAATTTATCATTTGATTGCAATGCTCTTCTTAAAGCAACAGCAAAAGCTTTAAATGTAGCTTCTATAATATGGTGTTTATTTTTTCCTCTTTTAAAAATTAGATGACAAGTTATTCCACTTTTTTGTGTAAGTGCATAAAAAAACTCTTCTACAAGCTCAACATCAAAATCACCAACTTTACCAAATAAATTAAAATCATATACCAAATAAGGTCTATTTGATAGATCCAAAGCACACTCTACAGCAGCTTCATCCATAACAACAGTTGCATTTCCATACCGTTCGACATTTTGTATTGGGAATATCTCTTTTTTTAAAGCTTCCCCTAAAACAATACCACAATCTTCAACACTATGATGATCATCTACTTGTGTATCTCCATTGCAACTAATATCTACAAATATTCCGCTATGTTTTGCAAATGCTTCTAACATATGATCAAAAAAACCAACACCTGTATCGATAACAGAACCAACACTTTGTATATCTACTTTACACTTAATATCTGTTTCTTTTGTTTTTCTATTAATTTCTACCATAACTACATTATATCATAAATTTAATTTTATTTTGATATAATAAAAACAAAAAAAGGATTTTTATGCCATTATTAGATAGTTTTAGAGTAGATCATACAAAAATGACAGCACCAGCAGTTAGAGTTGCAAAAACTATGCAAACTAAATCAAAAGATACAATTACTGTATTTGATTTAAGATTTTATCAACCAAACAAACAAAAAATGGACGGAAAAGGTATCCATACACTTGAACATCTTTTTGCAGGATTTATCAGAGATCATTTAAACTCAAAAAATGTAGAGATTATAGATTGTTCTCCTATGGGGTGTCGAACAGGTTTTTATATGAGTGTTTTAGGAAATCCTAGTGAAAAAAAAGTAGCTAAGGCTATGGAACAATCTATGAAAGATGTTTTAAAAGTAAAAAATAAAAAAGAGATTCCTGAACTAAATAAATATCAATGTGGTACTTATAAAATGCACTCATTGAAAAATGCTAAAAAAATTGCAAAAGATATCCTTAAAAAAGGTGTAGGGATTATGGACAATAAAAAACTATACCTTAGTGATAAAAAAATGAAAAAATTGGGTATCTAATTAACTACAAATATACATTATAACCCAAGATTTAGCCTGGACTGAAGTTTCGGTTCCAAATTATCAGTTACTAATAACAAATAACTATTTTTGGAATCCAGGCTTTAGCCTGGACTAAAATTCAGATTTCAAATTATATCTAAAATATTTTAGTATTTCTAAACATAGTATGCAAATATGTTCCAAATACTTTGTTTTGTTTCCAGCTACCTTTTAATCCTCCGCCATTTTTAGTTTTGCTTAAAATATCACAAGCATTTTGTAAACTTAAAGCTTTTGTATAATGGAAACAATGCCCTTTTATCCCTTTTTGATTATAATAATATCCAAGTCTTTGAAATCTATCTTTTAAAGTAAAACTTACATCTAAAATACCACTCATTTGTTTATCATCAACTGCACAACCCAGATACAATAACCCAGCACACTCTGCATATATTTGTTTTGTTTTGCTATGTTTTATAAGTGAATTTTTAAATTTTGTATTATTTTCTATCCTATTGTATGCTTGATTTGTTTCAATATATCCACCACAGATATAGACTATATCTACATTTTTTGGGATAACCTCATTTTTTGTGCTATCTATTAAAATTACTTTTTTATACTTTTCTTTTAAAAATTGTAAATTATCATAATATAAAAAACTAAAATTTTTGTCATTCACGACAGCTATTGTTTTATCTTGTGGAACAATTTTTTCAAAAGGGTAGTTTTTATTAATTTTTCTTTTTATTTTGCAAGTTTTTTTTAGAAGTTTTATGTCTATATTACTAAGTACCTCTTTGCTTATTTGCTCTATTTTAGATAAATCTTTTAGATCAAGCCCCAAATGAGTAGAAGTTAAACTTGGCAGATTTTTTTTAATCCACCCTAATACAACTATACCCTTATGATCTTTTAAAATCTGATTTCTAATAAGCTCATAATGTACTTGTGAAGATAGATTATTTAATACAACAGCTTTGATTGTATTATCTTTTTTATATTTTAATATCCCTTTTAATACAGCACTCACAGTGATATAACTGCCACTCCCATCAAGGATTAGAATTGTAGGTATTTTTAAAAGTTTACTAATCCCATAAGTGCTACAACCTTTATTTTCCCCATCATAAAACCCCATAACACCTTCTAAAATAGATACTTTTTTTGTATTGTAGTTATTATATATCCATTTTACTTGCTTCTTATTCATAATAAAACTATCAAGATTTATACTTGGAGTTTGTGAGATTTTTGTATGGAATTGTGGATCTATAAAATCAGGACCTATTTTATATCCCCTAACTGAATCTTTAAAATAATACAACAAAGCAGTTGTAAGGATAGTTTTCCCAGAATTAGAAGAAACACCACCTATACAAAAACTTATCATTGTTTTATTGCACCACTTAATTCATATTTATTTAGATACCCTCTTGGGGTTAGAACTTTATTATTTAAAAGTAATTTACTATTTGAGTTACATACAATGATTAAAGTTGACATAGTTACTTTTGGGTGATCTACCCCTTGTGTTATTAAATCTTCAGAAGTAGTAATAGTTATATCTTCTTTTTCCCTTCCTACATTTGAAGCTATTATAATAATCTTATCTTCTACTTCATTTAAAGCATTTAAAAAATTTATATATGGTTGAGTTCTTGTTTTTGATTTGGGATTATAAATACCTATAATAAAATCAGCCTCAAGTGAATTTTTAACCCTTTTATCTATTATATTTATATCTGTTAATCTATCTGAAAGAGATATAATAGCAAAATCTTGAGAAATAGGAGCTCCAACTCTTGAAGCTGCTGCCAAAAATGAAGTAACCCCTGCAATAGATACAACTTCAATACTATCCCATAAATTTTGCTCTTCTATTAACTCTACAACTAAAGTTGCCATACCAAAAACATTCACATCTCCATTGCTTATAATTGCAGTTGTTTTTCCACTTTTTGCATAGTTTATTGCTTCTTGACATCTTTGAATTTCATGTGTCATACCTGAAGTATAAAGTTCTTTGTTTTCTATAAATTCTTGTAGTTCTTTTGCATATTTTGTATAAGAAACTACAACTTCACACTCTTTTAAAGCTTCAATTGCTTCTATTGTAAGATATTGTGTACCACCTGCTCCACTACTTAAAATATATAATTTATTCATTATTTTCCTTTAAACATTGCGGACAGATACCACTAAAAACAATTGAATTATCTATAACTTTATAATCACTTTTTAATTCAATTTTAGATTGTAAATCAGATATATCTAATTCAATATCACTAACATTATCACATTTTGTACAAATTAAATGTATATGTTCTGTTTTGGTTAATTCATATAAATTTTTTTTATTTGGAATTTTTACTTCACTTAAAAGTAAATTATCACACATTGTATTTATATTTTTATAAATAGTTGCTAAAGATATTGTTGGAAATTTTTTTTGCAATAAATTATATAAATCATCAATATTGATATGCCCATATTGATAAATAATATCCAATATTTCCAATCTTTGAGGAGTAACTTTTAATTTATATTGTTGAAGAGATTCTATATAATTCATATATTTCCTAAATATTTTTATGCAATTATATGAAAAAAGTTACATATTAAACTTAAGTTTATAGATTAAATGTTTATTTTATATAAATTATAGTAAAATGCACTATGATTAAAACTTTATATGATATAAAAATACTATTAACCTTTATAATTATAACAATTATTTCTTATTTTACATCAAACTATATTACACAACAAAGAATAGAATCTGTAAAACAAGAAAAATTTAATATTTATTCAAAAAATATTAAAGATGAAATCAAATCATTAATTCAAAATAAAAAAGAAACAACATTATCAATTGCACTTGCATTAGCAGAAAATAGTTATATAATAAATGGCTTAATCAATAAAGATATATCTCATTTACAACTTAAAAAATTTTCAAAAAAATTATCTCAAAATACTGCTTTAAAAAATGTATGGTTTCAGATTATTGACAAAGAAGGTAGATCATTTTATCGAAGTTGGATTAAAAAACGGGGAGATATTGTAACCAATGCAAGATTAGATGTTGTACAAATGTTAAAAAAACCACAAATTATGAGTACTATTAGTGTTGGTAAATTTGATATGACTTTTAAATCTATGGTACCAATTTTTAACAATAACCAATTTTTAGGAATGATAGAGATCATCACACACTTTAATTCTATTGTATCAAAACTTGAAAAAAATAATAATATTGATACTTTAATTATTGTTGATAAACATTATAAAAAACAAATTATAAAACCAATGACAAAACTTTTTATAGATGATTATTATATAGCTAATATAAAAGCAAATAAATTTTTAATAAATTTTGTAAAAAATCATAATATAAATAATTTTCTTCATATTAAAAAACCGTATTTAATTATAAAACCAATAAATAGATTTTTAGTATCTTATAATATTGCTGATATATCTGGTAAACCTATGGCAACTATTTTAGCTTTTAAACGATTAGATTTATTTGATATGGGTGATGTAAAATATATTAAATCAAGTATGAGTTTTTATTTAATTATTATTATATTATTTTTAGCAATGATTGGATACTATTTAGTAACATCTAAACATACTAAAGAACTTGATAAAAAAGTAAGACAAAGAACAAAAGAACTTGAAGATGAAAAACAATATATTCAAAAAATATTTGATATTAATCCAAGTATTATTATTATTTCTCAAAATTCAATTATTAAAGATGTAAATAAAAAATTCCTTGAAGTTTTTAAATATAATAATTTAGATGAATTTAAAAAAGAACATACTTGTATATGTGATTTTTTTCTTAAAATTGATGGTATAAAATTTTCTAAAAATCATAAAATTCATAATAAACAATGGACTGATTATATAGCAGATAGTGATATTCAAGAGCATGAAGTAACTTTAAAATTTAACAATGAAAAATATTATTTTGTTGTTTCAGCAGTAAGAGTTAATAAAGATAATGAAATTATGCTAACTTTTCATAATATTACTGATTTAAAAGAAAAAGAAAAATTACTTTTTGAACAATCAAAATTAGCTGCTATGGGTGAGATGATAGGAAATATTGCACATCAGTGGAGACAACCACTATCTGTAATTTCAACAGGAGTTACAGGATTACAGATGAAACAAGAATTTGGTATTTTAGATAGTGAAAGTTTAACACAAACTTGCGAATCTATAAATAATAATGTTCAATATTTATCAAAAACCATAGATGATTTTAGAGATTTTATAAAAGGAGATACTACTAAAGTACTTTTTAGTATAAAAGATATAATAAATAGCTTTCAAAATTTAATGGAAGCATCAATTAGAAATCATCATATAAATTTTATAATTGATATAGAACAAGATATTATGATTAATGGATACAAAAATGAATTAACTCAATGTTTAATTAATATTTTTAATAATGCAAAAGATATTTTAAATGAAAGAAAGATATCTTATAAATTAATTTTCTTAACAGTTAATATTCTTAATGATAATCAAATTCAAATAATAATCAAAGATAATGCAGGTGGAATTTCACAAGATATTTTACCAAAAATATTTGAACCATATTTTACAACAAAACATCAATCACAAGGTACAGGTTTAGGGCTACATATGACATATAATCTTATAACCGCTAGTATGGAAGGTACAATTACAGCTACAAATACAATATATAAATATAATGATATAGAATACAAAGGTGCTCAATTTACTATCATTTTACCTACAAAATAAAAGCTATTTTTATATATCTTTTAGCATTAAGTCTCTTTTGGTATAATAACAAAAAAATAATAGGATAAAAAATATATGAAATGGCAAATAAGTAAAGAGTTTGATTTTTGTTATGGTCATAGAGTTTGGTCACAAGAATTAAAAAAAGATTATGCTATGAGTGAATGTTTAAAATGTCGTCATTTACATGGACATCAAGGTAAAATTATTATACATTTAGAAAGTGATAAATTGCACAATGGAATGGTAACAGATTTTAATCATCTCAATTGGTTTAAATATTTTTTAGATGATACAATTGACCATAAATTTATTATAGATATTAATGATCCTTTATTTGAAACATTATTGCCATTATATAAAAATAAACAAAATCTACATACAATGAAAGAAAACTACCAAATACCTGACTTATCAATTATAAAAGATGAACCAGAATATATAAAAGAGTTATATTCAGGATATATTATTGTTGATTTTGTACCTACAAGTGAAAATATCTCTGCTTGGCTTTTAAAAATAGTACAAGAGAAAATGTCTCAAATAGATATAAAAGTATCCCATTTGGAATATTTTGAAACACCAAAAAGCAAGAGTGTTGTATTTTGTTAGATATATGTGAAATTTTTGGACCTACTATTCAAGGTGAAGGTAAAAAAATAGGAACACCAAGTATTTTTATACGGTTTGGTAGATGTAATATGCAATGTGCTGGATTTGGTGTGCAATATACTACTCCAAATGGAGATACTAAACAATCATGTGATAGTTATTATGCAAGTGATATTGCATTTAAAAATTTATGGACTAAATACAAAACTTATAAAGAGTTAGTAAAAGAAGTGGATAAAATTATTCCAAATTATAAAATAGATATAGTAATTACAGGTGGTGAACCACTTTTATATTGGGAAGATGATGAATTTCAAAATTTATTAAAATATTATATAACTAAAGGGTATAATATCACTATTGAAACCAATGGTTCTTTAGATATAGATTTTAAATATGATTGGCAAAAGAAAATTTTATTTTCTATTAGTGTAAAACTTAGTAATTCACAAGAGCCTTTAAGTAAAAGGGTAAATAAACAAGCTTTAACAAATATGTTAAATTTCACTTCTGAGTCATATTTAAAATTTGTAGTTGATAAAAGCTTTTTATCTCAAGCTTCAAAAGAGATAGATGATATTATTAAAAGTATTCCAAAATGTGAAATATATATAATGCCTTTGGGTAATACAAAAGAATTAATTGATACAAATAGTGAAGCAGTTATAAATTTTGTACTACAAAAAGGGTACAAATATAGCGATAGAATCCATATAAGAGTTTGGAATAATAAAAAAGGGGTGTAAAATGATATTGAAATTTAAAAAATGGTTTCCAAAAATTCATAAAAAAGCTTGGATAGCTCCAAGTGCAGATGTGATAGGAAATGTAAAAATAGGAAAAGATAGTTCTATTTGGTTTGGAACAGTTATAAGAGGTGATGTTCATAAAATAAGAATAGGAAAAAGAACATCAGTACAAGATCTTTCTATGATACATGTAACTCACTACAAAAAAGAGGATATGAGTGATGGAAATCCAACAATAATAGGAGATGATGTAACTATTGGGCATAAAGTTATGCTTCATGGTTGTACTATTGAAGATGGATGTCTAATAGGTATGAGTGCAACAATCTTAGATGGAGCAGTTATAGGAAAAGGAAGTATTGTAGGGGCTCATTCACTTGTAACAAGCAATAAAGTTTTTCCACCACATAGTTTGATTCTAGGAAATCCTGCAAAAGTAGTTAAAACTTTAGATAAAGAAACTGTAGATGGACTAATCGAACATGCAGCAAGATATGTAAAATTTAAAGATGAGTATAGATAATATATGACAGATACAATAAAAATATTTAATGCAAATGAAAATAACCTAAAAGATATAACTTTAGAAATACCCAAAAATAAACTTATAGTTTTTACAGGGCTTAGTGGTAGTGGAAAATCAACACTTGCTTTTGATACACTTTATGCAGAGGGGCAAAGAAGATATATAGAATCTCTAAGTGCCTATGCAAGACAATTTTTAGGTAAAGTTGGTAAACCAGATGTTCAAAGAATAGAAGGGCTAACTCCAGCTATTGCAATTGACCAAAAAACTACATCTAAAAATCCACGATCAACAGTAGGAACTATTACTGAGATATATGATTATTTAAGACTTTTATATGCAAGAGTTGGAACTCAACATTGCCATAAATGTAATAAACCAATATCTCAAATGAGTAGTAGTGATGTAATAGATCAAGTCTTAAATCTACCAACTGGAGCAAAAATAGTTATCTTAGCACCACTTATTAATCGAAAAAAAGGAACTTTTGCCGATCTATTTGAATCTCTTCGTGCAAAAGGGTATGTTCGTGCTATGGTAGATGGTGTGATGGTGCGACTTGATGAAGAGATAGAACTTGGTAAATCAAAAATGCACACTATCAAAGTGGTAATTGATAGAGTTGTAGTAAAAGATGAAAACAAAGAGAGAATAGCCCAAGATGTTGAAAAAGGGTTAAAAGAAGCTTTTGGAGAACTTGAAATTGATATATTAAATTATGAAGAGATAGGAGTTGAACAACATATTCACTATAGTGAACATATGGCTTGTTTTGATTGTAAAATCTCTTTTGAACCACTTGAACCATTATCATTTTCATTTAATAGCCCCAAAGGTGCTTGTAGTAGTTGTGATGGATTAGGAATTAGATATACTCTTGATATGAAAAAAGTTATTAATGAAGAGTTAAGTATAGACAATGGAGCTATAAGAGTTATATATGGATTTAATAAAGGGTATTATTTTAAGATGTTAAAAGCTTATTGTGATGCTGCTAATATAGATACAACTATCCCTTTTAAAGAACTTGAACCACACCAAAGGGGAGCTATACTTCACGGAGGAGTAGAAGAGGCAAAATTTACTTGGAAAAGGCATAAACTAGTAAGAAAATGGGAAGGTATCGTAAAAATTGCTTATGATATGATAAAAGATGAAAAAGATACCCAAGAATATATGACAGAAAAAGTTTGTGATAATTGTGGTGGGCATAGATTAAAAAAATCAAGCTTAGCAGTTTATGTAGCAAATAAAAAAATCTCAGATATACTAGATATGCCAATAGAAGAATCAAATAAATTTTTTCAAGATGAAACAAATTTTCAATACTTAAGCAATAAAAACAAAATGATTTTAGCACCAATTTTAAAAGAGATTCAAGAAAGAATATTTTTTTTATATGATGTAGGACTTGGATATATCACTTTAGGAAGAGATGCTAGAACAATAAGTGGTGGGGAAGCACAAAGGATACGAGTAGCTTCACAGATAGGTTCAGGACTTACTGGAGTTTTATATGTTTTAGATGAACCATCTATTGGGCTTCATGAAAGAGATACAAATAAATTAATCAAAACACTTCAGGCTTTAAGAGATAAAGGTAATACTGTAATAGTTGTAGAACATGATAAAGAAACTATGCAAGCAGCTGATTTTATAGTTGATATTGGACCAAATGCAGGAAAATTTGGGGGAGAAGTTGTATTTAGTGGAACTATGCAAGAATTACTCAAAAGCGATACACTAACAGCTCAATACCTAAATGGTACAAAAACAATAGATTATTTTCAAAATAGAGCTCAAAATGAATTTATAAGTATCAATAATGTAAATATTAATAATATTCAAAATCTTAATGTTGATATTCCATTACATAATCTTGTAGCTATTACAGGTGTTAGTGGTAGTGGTAAATCTTCACTAATACTACAAACTCTTTTACCTGTAGCAAAAGAATTATTAAATCATGCAAAAAAAGTAACTAAAATTGATGGAGTTAGTATTGATGGACTTGATAAACTTGATAAAGTAATATATCTTGATCAATCTGCCATAGGAAGAACTCCAAGAAGTAATCCTGCAACTTATACAGGACTTATGGATGAGATTAGAAAACTTTTTGCCCAAACCAAAGAGGCACAACTGCGAGGTTATGCTATAGGAAGATTTAGCTTTAATGTAAAAGGTGGAAGATGTGAAAAATGTCAAGGGGAAGGTGAGATTAAAATAGAGATGCACTTTTTACCAGATATTATGGTGAAATGCGAAGATTGTAATGGTGCTAGATATAATGCACAAACTTTAGAAATACTTTACAAAGGTAAATCAATCTCAGATGTTCTTAATATGAGTGTGCAAGAAGCTTATGAGTTTTTTAAAAAAGTACCAAAACTTGAAATGAAATTAAAAACTCTACTAGATGTTGGGCTTGGTTATATAACTCTTGGACAAAATGCAGTCACTTTAAGTGGTGGGGAAGCTCAAAGAATTAAATTAAGTAAAGAATTAAGCAAAAAAGATACAGGCAATACACTATATATACTTGATGAACCAACTACAGGACTTCATTTTGCAGATGTACATAGACTTGTAAATGTACTTCATCATCTTGTAGAATTAGGCAATAGTGTAATCGTTATAGAACATAATTTAGATGTAATTAAAAATGCAGATTATATTATAGATATGGGTCCTCAAGGGGGAGCAAAAGGGGGTAAAATTATAGCAACAGGAACTCCAAAAGAATTAGCAGATAATCATAAAATGACACAAAGTTACACAGGATTATATCTAAAACAGGAACTATCATAGTTCCCTTAAACGAATTTTAATTAAATAAGTTATAAAATAAGATAAATTTATTTTTAAAAGGAGAAAAAATGAAAAATTTTTTAAAACTATTTAGTGTTATTGCTATATTAGCAAGTTCATTATTTGCTGCTTCTGAAGCTTCATTCCCTGCAAATTGGAAAAGTTTTGCAAAAGTAACTACACCACTTAGTACAATTGGTGCATTACCAGATTGTAATGCAGATGTTAGCTCTCTTCCTGCAATTTACCAAGAAACAGTT
>Ga0256828_1001392_pt1 | contig 15089 bp, 13 predicted proteins | sample CV88metaG_FD_185993 | JGI IMG/M metagenome (GOLD analysis project Ga0256828, IMG submission 185993) | Hydrothermal vent microbial communities from East Pacific Rise, Pacific Ocean - CV88 | ecosystem: Environmental > Aquatic > Marine > Hydrothermal vents | place: Pacific Ocean: East Pacific Rise...
ATGCCTTATTATCTAATTCACTTTCTATTTCTGTCTTAAAGTTTGATTGACCAGAAATAGAGTCTGGATCAAAACTGGTTATTCTATTTTTTGTTTTAAGTTCATAGGTATCATTCCCTTTATCTGTTGCATTCTTAACATCTTCCTCGGGAACAAAAATCTCAATAATTCCTAAAGCAACAACCAATCGAGTCAAAGGAATAATAGCATTAGAAGTAGTCTTTGTAGCAACATGATTTAAAGAGGCATTAATACCTGTATAATCTACAGTTATATCTTCTCCCTTTCCACTTTGACTACAACTTAAACTTAAATCATCCTCTATTGACTCTACAGACCTATTTGGATAATTACTGTTATAAAAGGGATAAGGCTGTCCAGATATTGTACCAATACGACATCCAATTAATTCCGAATTTGGAATTTTTTCATCTGAAAGGTTGGTAAATGTATCTGTAAAATGTAATGCAAAATCTTCTCCTAAAGCTTCATTTCCTAAAACTGCTGAAGAGCTATCCTCTTCCCCAGATACTTCATCTGCTTCAAGGTAAAAACCATAGGTAATTTTATAACCAGAAACATTATCATCATTTGTATAATTGGTATAAGTAATTAACGATTTCTGAATATTCCATTTTGGTGCAGCTGTAACAGTTAACTCTCCATTAGGATCATCTGTTTTTGACTCTGCACCATCAGAAGAGATAGTAACAGGAATCAAACCTGTCTTTGTACCATTCTTTGTACTTGCTTTGACTTTAATATTAAAAGGTAAATCTCCTGCACCTCCATTCTCATCAGAAATGGAGAGAACACATGTCATTGTTAAACCATCATCAGAAATAGAAGAGCTATCATTACAACGAGAAGGAAGAGCTTCCCATCTAAAACCTTCGACAGGAAGCGTAGAAGTAATCGTAACAGGACTATCTGAATAGACAATTGACCAACCAACTTTTAACTCAAAAATATCACTGGTTCTTACAATTAAATCTCCTGTATAATAATCATCTGTTGGATCTTGAGTATTGTTATTGTTATAACCTGTATCTTGAAGCATATCACAACCAGGTTCAATATTACTATTGTTATTATCCTGAGAACATATTTCACGACCATTAACTTTATCACCTATAACATTAAATTCACCATCCCCATAAATCCCTCCTGATTTAGTAAGGGAGGCAACAACCTCAACAACAGGATCCGAAGCATGAAGGATACTGGTTAAGAATAAAACTATTATTAAGAAAGAGCCACTCTTTAAATTCATATTAATTTCCTCTATTAGTATTTTATTTAAAAAATATTATACTAATTTTAAAATTTTCTTAACTTATAATTTTAAATTATTTTATTAACAAGATTGGAAAATATAATATTGAGAGTAGTTTATTTTACAAAAAAATATAATTAAACAACATAAAATTTTTAATATTTTAATTTATTAAAAGTAAGAAAATCAAGAAAAAAATGAGAGAGATTTTTTTATATTCTCATGGGCAAAAAAATGCCCATGCTATATACTTTTATGATAAGAGATTACAAAGAATTAGCAATCTTCAATAACAGAAGAGGTTCTATTCCCCTTCAATAATTTTATTAGCAACAGCAAAGACTTTATCAATATTGTCTCTAATCCATTTTCTATCCATCCACTCTTCTGGACGAACCTCTATTCCTTGAACCAAAATACCAAAATGTAAATGGTCTCCCAATGCTAAACCAGATCTTCCTGTTTGTGCAATAGCAAAACCTGCACCAACCCTATCACCTGTTTTTACTAAAATATTTGAACAGTGTCCATAGAGAGTATAAAGCCCTAAACCATGGTCAATCATTGGCATATTCCCATAGATTCCATTGTAATCAGAGTAGACAACAACACCAGGGTTTGAACTTACAATTTTTGCCATTTTCGTACTTGCCAAATCCAATCCAACATGTTGAGAGTTAGAAACTTCATTCTCTTTTGACTCATAATAGTAGTGTCTATCATCTCCAAATGAGGCAACTTTAGCTGCATTTTTAAGTGGATAAAATTTCTTAATCTTCCACTCATCCAACAACTCATCAGATACCTTAACACTTAAAGAGTGAATTAACTCCTCATTTTTTAATCTCATTGTCTCATTAATGGTTCTTAATTTTTCTAATCTGTTCTCAATCATTGAATAATCAGGGTCAGAAGCGATTAAATCAGAAATTTTTCCATCAATAAATTTATCTTTTGCTTCCATCCATGATGTTCTATATTTTTTAGATAAAAGGTAGAAAGGAATATTAGAGATTCTCTTATTTCCTGCTTTATCTTCGGCTACAATATTGGCAATAAAATTCTCTTTATTATATGGCCAAACAATAAGGGTTGCGTAGTATCCAGCTTTTTTATAAGGTTGAGCTTTAAAGCGATTTCCTCCAGCTTGAACATAAAAATTTTTTAAACCTTTATCTTTCACCTGAAAAACTACCAATCCAACACCACCACGTGTAACAGAGTAGGAGTTCGATAAGATATTAATATCAGGACGCTTATAATCTACCTCTACATTAATTATCTTTGTAACTGTATTTCCTTGGAAGAAATTCCAATTACTTTTATCTGTTACTTCAACAATAAGCTGTAGTTTTTTTGCTTTTGGATCTAATCTAGCACCATCTATAACTTTTTTAGGATAAACAATATGAATTGTTTTTTCTTTAATATTTTCAGCAATAACTTCATTTGCTACCACAAGAGTATTCTCTCCATCACTTACTTGAACTTTATATGACTTTAATGCACTATCGTCAGCAATCTTAATATCTAAATTTTTTCTATTCCAATAGATAAAATCATCACTTTTAACAACGGGGGCATTACGCTCAAACCCTTGTGAGGTAAAGATATAAGCTCCTGCACCAATAAGAAGTCCTAAAATAATTATTCCTAAACTATTTGAACTTTTCTTTCGACCATAATAATTTCTTCTTCTACGCATCTAATAATCCTCTCTCTTTAATTTCTTTTTTTATTAATATTTTTAATTCATTCATTGTACTGTTGGCTTTTTCAAACCCTGAAGCATTATGATGCCCTCCACCACCAAAACCAATGGCTAAAGCAGAAACATCTACCTCTTTACTTCTAAATGAAACACGAACAACACTCTCTGTCTCTATCAATATCACGGCTATCTCCACGGTTGCCAAGGAGATACCATAATCTATAATGCCAACAGTATCTAAAAGATCTGCTCCTGCCTCTAACATCTTATTTTTATTGGCATACAAAAAAGCCAATCTACCACCACAATCCAACTCCAAACTACTTAAAGTAGAGCTTAAAATTCGAAGAGAGGATAAGGAGCGTCTCTGTTTAATATTCCGAACAACCTTGGCAATATCAACACCATAACCCATTATGGTAGATGCTGTATTAAACACCTCTTTTGAAACATTATTTGTAGTAAAATATTGAGTATCTGAAACTAGTGCAGTATAGAAGCAAGTAGCTATATCTTTGGTAATTGGGTAAACATCTTTAAAAAGTTCATAGGCAACGTGTGAGGCTGAAACAGCTGTAGCATCAATTACATTAACTGTACCAAATTTGGTATTACTTTTATGGTGATCAATATTTAAAATATCTCGTCCACTTAAATCAAAACCCAATCTATCAATACTTCCTGCATCACAAGCAATAATTAAACTCTTATCATAATTAATTTTATTCTTTATCTTAGAAGAGTAAGGTAAAAAATTCAACTGAATAGGTATATTTCTACCATAATTTACAACTTCTACCTCTTTTCCTGCATTTTTAAGAAGTCCATAGATACCCAAAGCAGTACCAACCGTATCTGCATCAGGATTAAGATGAGTAATAATAGTAACTTTATTATATCTATTGATAAGTTTTTGAACCTCTTCTATCATAAATATTATCTACTTATCCTTCCATCTTCATAGAGAGATCAATCCAATTTGCTTGATGAATTAATGAACCCGAAGAGATAGCATCCACACCCGTTTTAGCAATCTCTTCGATGGTCTCTAACCCAACATTTCCACTCGCTTCTAAAAGAATATGTTTATGATTTTCATTTCGATAAGCAACCACTTCTCTAATTTGGGCATTAGACATATTGTCACACATTACAATATCTGCTCCTGCTTCCATCGCCTCTTTAACACCATTTAAATCTTCACATTCAATCTCAACTTTCGAGGTAAAAGGAATTTTTCTACGAACCTCTTGCATAAATTCTTTTAAATTATCTATTGTTTTAAGGTGAGTATCTTTTAACATTAAACAGTCATCAAGACCCATTCTATGATTAATCCCTCCCCCACAACGTACAGCATACTTCTCAAATTCTCGTAATAGAGGTCTTGTTTTACGAGTGTCAAGCAATTTAACCCCATAAGGCTCTATTTTTTTAACAAACTCTCCTGTTAATGTAGCAATAGAAGAGGCATGTAAAGCAATATCTAAAATAGACCGTTCTAAAGACAACACTATTTTAGACTCTCCATTAATATAGAGTAGTTTCTCTCCTACTTTAAAAGAGTCCCCATCTCCTATTTGCCACTGAAGCTCTAAATCATACATCTTTGCTAAAACATCAATATACTCCTTGCCACCAAATAGTCCATCACTCTTAGCAATAATATAAGCACGAACCTCTTTTGAATCAGAGATACGTGAAAAAAGGTCTCCTCGACCAATATCTTCTGCAACCATAGATTCTATAAATTTATCTTTTAACAAGCCTCTACCTTATGGGATTTAATTTTATCACGAATTATAACAGAGTGCTTATTATTTTTTAATAACTTTTTACTATTTTTGCTATAATACAAGCAATATAGGCGTTTTATGAAGAAAATCATCACGCTTAAAAGAAAATAATCAATAAAAATCTTGCAAAAGTAGGTAGCCAATGGCTATAAAATCCTCTTCTAATCGTAAGAATTTTAATAAAGAATGGAAAAATGGCAATCAATATAATAGCAAAAAATAAAAAAGCTTATCACAACTATGAAATACTTGAAAAATTTGAAGCAGGTATAGTATTGTTGGGTTCAGAAGTAAAAGCCCTACGTGCAAAAAGAGCCAATCTTAATGATGCTTTTTGCCGTTTTATACAGGGAGAACTCTATTTAATGAATGGACATATCGCCCATCTAGAGACAACAAACAGAAACTTTTCACGAGACTCAAGAAGTCCAAGAAAGCTACTGCTCCATAAAAAAGAGCTGGATAAACTATTTGAAAAAGTCTCAAAAGATGGTCATACCATTGTACCCTTGATGCTCTACTTTAATGAGCGTAATTTGGCAAAAGTCAGTATTGCCATCGCAAAAGGTAAAAATCTACATGACAAACGCGAAACATTAAAACGACGAACCCAATTAAGAGAGGCACAACAAGCCATGAAAAACTATAAATAGAGATTTATTAAGCATTAAAAAAGAGCTTTAGAATCTTTCGAAATTGTTTATCAAGCCGTGCATCAATAACCAAATATTTTTTAGTTATTGGATGTGCAAATGATATTCGACTGGCATGAAGCAATAGACGATGAGAATCAAACTTCTCTCTAAAAAGATTATTATGTTCCGTTCGTCCATATTTGGTATCACCTACAATAGGATGTAAAATATGTTTCATATGTCGTCTAAGTTGATGTTTTCGTCCTGTTTGAGGAAAAAGCTTAACCAGAGAGTAACGTGCCACAGGATAACGACTTACAGGATAAGGCAACTCTACAGTTTTTAACTGTTCATAATAGGTCTGTGCAGGTTGTGGCTCTTTATCTGCTCTTCTATCTTTATCTGCTTTTTTATCTAAAATTACTTTTAAATCATAATCAATAAGCCCCTCATATTCGGTATAACCACGAACCACAGCCATATACTCTTTTTTAACTCTATTTTCTCTAAAACTTTCTGATAAAATCTTTGCTACTTCCGAACTTAAGGCAAATATCAGAACTCCTGAAGTTGGCTTATCTAAACGGTGTACAGGATAGACATATTGACCTATCTGGTCACGAACCAACTGTAGTGCAAAGCGTCTCTCTTTTTTATCAATTGGAGACTTATGCACCAATAATCCTGAAGGCTTATTTATAACCACCAAATACTCATCTTTAAATAAAATTTCTATCATATCTTTCTAAATACCACTATATTTTTATCAATAATTTTTACTACTTTCAAACCCAATCCCTCTGCCATAATCTCAAAACTGTTAGGTGTAAAAAAACCAATATGGGTTATATCTCTTCTATACCACCATTTTAAAAACAGCTCATCATCACTTGGTGGAAACTGTGTCATTAAAACAATATATCCATTAGGGTTTAAACTTTGAACCAAATCATTTAAAACCTCTTGTGGGTTTTCTAAATGTTCAAAGACCTCTGTCGAGGTAATTAAATCGTACTTTTTATCTCTATAGAGCTTTTTAGGGAAAAAATAGTAATCATAAATATCCATCTCTAATCCTCTATTCTCTAAGAGTTTGGCTAAAACTGCTGTATGCCCACAGCCAAAATCTAAAGCACTATTAATTGTTGAAAGATAAGGTTCAATCGCTTTAGAGATAAAGCGTTCAAACATCTCAACATACCCTTTACATTCAAAACTGTTGTTGTGTTTTTCATAATGTTTTTTTTCACGTACATTGTCAATAATAAACGCTTTATCCAAAGAGATAAAGCCACATTTTTTACAACGATAATACGCCATACCCTTCTTTTTATCGGTCATTGTAGTTGTTTTACCATAACAAACTTTACATAAATTCATCCATTTTCCTCTATAATTATTTTGCAATTATACCAAATCATTTAGCAAGAGATATTCAACATAATAATATAAAAAATCACATTTAACCTATATAAGTTAATAAAAATTATTTATATTTATAATCAATATATCTTTTAAGTAAAAAAGTGTTAAAGTAATACATATTAAAAAAAGGAAAGCTCAATGAAATTATTACTAAGCCTAATGGTTGTAGGTTCTACACTGCTATTTGCAGGAGGAGATATTTTACCTGTAGAAGTTAGAACAAAATATGAACCTGTAGTGAGAACACAATATAAACCTGTTGTTCATAAACAGAGAGGTTGTTATAAACCAAATATTAAAAAATGTGTAAACTGTGTAGAGGTTGCAGAGATTTGTCCAGATGATCCAAATGTACCAATTGTAGAGTCTATCCCTTGTGAAGCAGATGTAAATCACTAAAAAATTATACTTGCCATCTGTTAGAGTGGCAAGTAGTTATAAATCCCTAATAGAAGCAACAACGAGACAATAAGATAAACAGCCAAATAATTTCGACTCTTTGCAATAACAACACCTCCTAAAACTCCAGCTATTAAACCTCCTATATGTGCACTCAAAGCTATAGATGGGAAAATAACACCAATAAAAAAATTGATTACTAAAATAATTCCAAAATCTCTCATAAACTGCATAAATTGTCGTTGCATTCTCTCTCTATGAACAAAAGCAAAACCTGCCAATGCCCCAAAAATACCAAAGATTGCACCACTTGCCCCCACTGCTCCACCTGAAAAACTTGTAGCCATATAGGCAAAACTACCAAAGAAACCAGAAATAAAATAGAGAGCAATATATGCCCATCGACTAAAAAGATGTTCTACCATTCTACCAACCATAAAAATAGAGAGCATATTCATAGATATATGGATTATATCATTGTGAACAAACATAGAAGTTAACAGTCTATAAACCTCTCCATATTGAATAACGGCATAACCCTGTATTGCTGAAAACTGAAAAATAGAATTAGCCCATGAAGAGTCTATGGATGAGAACATAAAAACCAAAATATTGAGTATAATTAATGTATAAGTAATAGGAAACTCTTTAAACTTTTCGATAAATTATCCTTTTTGTTAAATTAGTTAATCATAGCAAAAATCCAATAAATAATCCTATAAAAAATGAGCCAGAAACCAAGAGTAGAAGATAAAAAAGATTTTTAAAATAGAATGAGAGTAAAGAGAGTAAAATATAACTGCCTCCTAACCAATAAGAGAGAGTCATATCCAGTTGGCTACCCTTCAAAGAGAAGAGTTTAAGAAGTAAAGTATCAAAAATATCTCCCACTCCAATCAGATGTAACCCCATACTTAAGGGATAAAAGAGTGAAAAAAGCAGTGATAAGAAAGATGAACCAAGTTGCAGAGGCGAAGTGGTAGGAAAAACCATATGTACAACAGGCAACATTAAAACAAAAATACCAAAAGAGATAAGAAGAGTCATCCAATATCTATTTAACTCCTTAAAATGATGAAGCAATAAAAATATATAAAAAACCCCTAAAACAGAGAACCAAAAAGCCAAAGAGAGCAGTAATTTAGGAAAAATAACCAAAAGAAGCAGTACAACCATCGTTAAAAAAGACAAACTTATAAGCTCCACCCCCAAAAGAAGAAAAATCCACCCCAGAAACATCATCATATAGGAGCGTAACAGAGAAGCAGGTGTATCTACAAACCAAAGATACCAAGCCAATAAAAGTAATACTACAAAACCAATATCTAAAAGATCAAACCTATAAGGAAAATAGCGTTGTTGAAAAAAACGGTAAATGGGACGAAGCAAAAAGAAAAGCAGTGTAGAGAGAATAGCCAGATGAAAACCACTCAATGCAATAAGGTGACTAACACCCAAAAGAGAGACCTGTTGACGCAGTTTTTTATTAAGAGGTTCAGCAAAATAGATGGCATTATAAAAATTGCCAATCATACTGTTTTGATGTTGATTATTAACCCACTCTATGACCCTAGATTTAAATAGTTCATTATTATAAATCTCATTTATATTTGAGTTAATAAACGAAGTACTCAAATAATCAACAAACAACATATCAACAGTGGGAAAAAGTTTAAGACGAACATGAGGTGTTATCTCATTGGCTCGAATTTTTGTTCTAGAGAAAAAAGTTATATCTAAAACAGGAGAGTAGAGCTTCATTATGGTGTAATAGTTATTATCTTTCCATTTTTCATAAACCTTAATCACTTTGGCATCTGTATAAAAAAAAGGCTTTACTTTAAAGAGTTGATACTCACCATACAAATAGTAAAGATGAATCACAAGAAAAGAGAGTAAAAAAAGCACAGAAAACCAAAAACTCTTTAATGTGATAAACAGTTTTGGTTTTTCCAACATTTATTTAGCCAAAATTATGAGGCATATCAAAAGATGTACTATTTTCTGGAACATTGATTGTTGCATTATCTCTAGTATCCATATTTTCATCATATACAGTTTCATGAACAATTGGATAATCACCCTCTCTTTGAGCATCAACAAACCTAGTAAACTGTTTATGAAACACCAAACGAACTGTTCCTGTAGGTCCATTTCTATGTTTTCCAAGAATAAGTTCGGTATCTTCTTCTAATTTATTTTCAAATTTATTCTCATACTCCTGTCCATCTGCCTTTGCTTTCATCTCTTTCTCTTTTTCAGCAGCCTCACGATAAACATCATCCCGATAAACAAACATTACTATATCTGCATCTTGTTCAATAGAGTTATGAACAATAATATCATTAGCCACAAAATTATGTACACCATCAACTGTTAAATCATAAGTTTTCTCTTTTTTATATTCTTCAATAGAGACTATTTCATCCCAATAAATATGTGAGTTGGAAACGATGGCTTTAGCCTCGTCTTGTTCGGGGCTAAAGCCTCCGATTCCAATATTTTTTTCAGGAGTAGCAATTTTATCTCCTACAGTTAAACCATCTAACCTAATCCAACCATCAATTCTATAAAATTTATGATTGGCTGTAGCTTTTATAGTTTTACCTGATTTCAAAGTAACTCTATACGTCATCTTTTCACCTGAAAAAAAAGCATTACTAATCGTAAAATCATCTACTTTTAAATCGTTACTCATAGATTTTGTCTCCATAGGAATCAAACTTTTATTTTTAGCTAATTCATCTATTCTATATCGCTTTCCACTCTTGGCATCAATAACAATTGAATCTCCTGATAGACAACCTGACTCACGTAAATCAGACAACATTGGTCGCTTATTATCCCGACTTTCAACTCCACGATTTAGCTGTGAAAGAGCTAAAATAGGAATTTGTAACTCTCTTGCCAACTGTTTTAAACCTCTTGATATTTCAGATATGACCTGTTGTCGTCCCTCTTTGTTATCTCCACTCATTAACTGTAAATAGTCAATAACTGCCATTGTTATCTCAGGATGCTGACTTTTAAGTTTTCGTAGCTTAGAACGGACATGATGAATGGTAGCATAACCCCCATCATCTACAAAAAGTTTTCGCTGAGACATTATATCTGCTGATTTAGATAGATTACTCCACTGCTCATCATTCAAATCCCCTACTCTAAGCTTTTGTAATGGAATTGATGTCTCTGTGGAAAGCAATCTAAGCATCAACTGTTCTGCGGGCATCTCTAGTGAAAAAAAGGCTACCCCCTCGCCACGCTCTATCGCTTTTTGGGTCATATTTAAAACTAGCGAAGTTTTTCCCATCGCGGGTCTCGCAGCGATAATGACCAAATCTCCCTTACCAAATCCACTGGTTTTATCATTTAAGTTTCTAAAACCTGTATCTGTTCCAAGCAGTTTTGAGTTGCCTAAAGATTTGAGACGATTAATCTCTTCTATCATAGAAAGGGTTATCTCTTTTGACTCTCTAAAATCTTCGCTGATGCTTCCTTGGGTTATCTCATAGAGCTTTTTTTCGACAAGATTCATTATCTCATCGGGTGGGAGGTCATCTTCGATGGTTACTTTTTTAATGGTGGTTGCCAAGGTTGCCAAAGCCCGTTTGGTTGAACGGGCTTTAATCTCACCAATATAGGCATCGGTATTAGAGATGGCATTGGCTGCTAGAATATCAAGCATACCAACTTCGTTATAGTTATTTCCACTGCTAAGTTTGGTCTTTAGAAACTCTTCATCTATCGGTTTATCTTCACGGGTTAGCTCCTCCATGGCAATAAAGAGATGTTGATGAAAAGGGAAATAGAAATCATTTGGATTTAACTTAGAGGCAATCTCTTCAAAAATCTGTGGGTCAAAAATAATGGCAGAGAGTACAGCCCTCTCAATGTTTAAATTATACATATTTTCGTTCATACTCTACCTTTATAATTTCTATCTATTCTGTTCAGCAAACGCTTCAACTTCACTCACAAATCTATCAACCAACTCATTTTCAGGCAATTTTGCCACCACTTCTCCTTTTACCATTATAAGCCCTGAACCTTTTCCAAAAGCAATAGCCACATCAGCATGTTTTGCTTCACCAATGGCATTAACAACACAACCCATAACAGATACATCCATTGGTGTTTTAATATGGGCTGTTCGTTTTTCAACCTCTGCAACAGCCGAGACCAAATCTGCTTCTATTCTTCCACATGTTGGACATGAGATAATATTTAAACCATCTTTTACCCGTCCAGAGTCTTTTAAAATCGCTTTCCCAACCTTAATCTCCTCTTCCAATTCACCTGTAATCGAAATTCTCATGGTATCACCAATCCCATCTAACAACAAAGCACCCAAACCGATAGAGGATTTAATGGTTGCATGAAAAATAGTTCCAGCCTCTGTTACACCCAAATGGAAAGGGTAGTGATTTTTAGGTCGTAACATTCTATAGGCATCAACAGTTCTATCAACATCCGAAGCCTTTAACGATACTTTAATGTCTGTAAAGCCTAAATCTTCTAAAAATTTAATATTGTACTCTGCACTGGCAACCATCCCTTCAGCTGTTGCTCCATATTTATCATCAAACTCTTTCTCTAAGCTTCCTGCATTTACACCAATACGAATGGGTAAATTACGCTCATTACAAGCCTTTACAATCTCTTTAATTCGACTTTTCTCTCCAATATTTCCTGGATTAAAACGGATACAATCAACCCATTTAGCAGCCTCTAATGCCAATTTATAGTTAAAGTGAATATCAGCAATAATGGGTAAAGAGACCTGCTCTTTTATCGCTTTTAATGCCAAAGCATCTTCCATCTTAGGAGCTGCAACACGAACCATATCTGCACCAGCAAAGTGTAAACGGTTAATCTGCTCTACAGTAGCTTGAACATTATGGGTATCAGAATAGGTCATAGATTGAACAGAGATAGGTGCATCACCACCGACAGCAACATTGCCCACATAGATTTTTTTGGTTGGAATTCTTTCTTTCATATTTCTTCTTTTGATTATATTTTTTAAGCCTTTCGGCGTAGGTTCTATTTATGCCATATTTTTGTTATGGTGCGTTGAAAACAGCACCCTATAGATTTGAAAATTTTAAAAATGGCAAGAGAGTATCTAATTTGATAAATTGAATTTTACCAAAATAAAAAACAATTTATGTTAAAAAGTTTAAGAAAATTCTACAGGATCCATATCTATCTCTATAGTAGGATTGTTAACAGAATGCAAAGCCCGTAATAGGGTACTTCGTTTTTGGGAACGCAACAAAATATTAAATCTAAACTTGTTTGCAATTCTCTCGATTGGAGCTTTTCCATGCCCAACTATCTCAATTTCCTTAAATAGTTTCAGCTTTGTAACGGTATCAAGCGTTATTTTAGAAGCCTTCTCCTCTTTGGTATGTGAAATTAAAATACGTGCCAAACTTCTAAAAGGAGGGTACATATCTTCTACAAAAAAGATTTCATCTTTTAAAAACTCTTCATAGTTGTTTAAGTAGAGTTCAAAAAAATCCTGATTGGAGGATTGGATAAATATATCGGCACTCTTTGCCCGACCAGAACGCCCTGCAATCTGAATTAAAAGACTCATGGCTCTCTCTCTGGCTCGATAGTCGCTTAAACCCAAAATATGGTCAATCCCTAAAATAATACTAAGTGTTATATTGGCATAATCATGCCCTTTACTAAGCATCTGTGTTCCCAAAAGTAAATGGCTCTCTTTGGCTTCAAACCTTTTTAGTGCCTTTTTCAATTTAGAAGCAGTATTTATACTGTCTCGGTCAAACTGCTCTACCACCATATCAGGAATAGCACCCTCAATTATCTCTTTTGCCTCTACTGTTCCCATTCTTTGGCTGGTTAAGGGGGTATGCCCACAGTGGGTACAGGTCTCTCTAATCGCTTCGGTATAATTACAGTAGTGACACTTAAGATGCCGAACATTACGGTGCAGAGCCATTCCCACCGAACAGAAAGGACAAAGATGTGTCACCCCACATTTTTGACAATAAAGATATTTGAAGTTCCCACGTGTAGGAACAAAAAGCAGTGATTGTGAACCCTCTTTAAAATTATGATTTAGTCTCTTAATCATTGTATTATTAAGTGTTGTTCCTTCAACAAAAAAATATCTCTTTTCAGTTTTAATAAAAGGTTTAAAGAGCCGAACAACATCATATTTATAATAAGAACTAAGGCTTGGTGTTGCCGAAGCTAAAAGAACCTTTGCCCCAATTTTATTGGCAATATAAACAGCCATATCACGAGCATGATAACGAGGCTTCATCATCGATTTGTAACTGTCATCATGCTCCTCATCGACAACAATTAATCCTACATCTTTTAAAGGGGTAAAAAGAGCCGACCTTGCTCCTGCTACAATATCAATCTCATCTGCATAGATAGCTTCTAGATATTTCTCTTTTTGAACTTTGGTCAATTTAGAGTGCCACATAACCACCCGTTTTCCAAAATATTTTTCAAGCCGATTTTGCATTTGAGGGGTTAACGATATTTCAGGTATTAAAAATATAGCTTTTTTACCCTCTTTAATCGTTTTTATCATTAATGATATAAAAACTTCTGTTTTTCCCGAACCCGTTACACCAAAAAGCAGAGACCTCTCTTTGGTTAAAATCTCTTGATAAGCCTTCTGTTGGTCAGAAGAGAGCTTTGGCGACTCGTAGGGTGCGTTTGCCAACGCACCTTTATCCTCCCCATCTTCTTGGTGCGATGGCAATCGCCCCCTACGAGGAATAAATAATCCTAAAGCTTCACCCAAAGATGAGAAATAATAGGTGGCTATAAATTTGGCAATCTCTACTTGGGTAGAACTATAATAAGTATCTTTAATTGTCGTAATTTCAAAAGTTTTAAAATCTTTAGGTTTCTCAACCTCTTTTAAAACCATTGCCAATTTAGTTTTTGAATGAACAGGCACATTTACAATCTGTCCAATCCTTATAGATTCATCAAAATGATAAGTAAGTATAGGAGCAGAAGATTTAAGAAGAGTGATTTGATAATAGTAGATGGGAATCTCCTCAATAAAAAATTGAGGGGATTATAGCATAGTTAAAATTATTCAGCTGTAACACCAAGTATAGAACATTTTCCAGAATTGGAATCAGCTTCACGACATAAAAATCGTCCATTGTTCAATTGAAATCGAACAGTATCACTATTTCCATTACAACTGTTACTTAAACAAAAGTAGGTATTGTTACTATCCACATATCGCCAATGATACTTTTTACTCTCTGAAGGGAGTGGATACTCTAAAACTCTCTCCTGATTTCCATTACCATCTGGACTAAAGGTATTAAATACATTAGTAGCATCACCAACAGCTGTAATTAAAGTAAAATCTCCACGAAGTATCCGTTTCTGTCGTTCAATACTTAGAGCATTCCGTACAGAATTAAGAGTCGTCATCCCTTTTGTAATTTCAGCATCATCACGTGTAGCTGCTAATCTTGGAATCGCAACACCTGCTAAAATTCCAATAACAACTATAACAAAAACTAATTCTATCATGGTAAATGCTTTTCTTGATGTTTTATATATCATATTATATATCCTTATAAATTATTTTAATATTTAATTAAACGCCCTCTTACAACCAGTGGATAATTCTTCTCTTTGATAAAATCTTGAACCATTTTACAAATTCTATCAGAAGTGGAAATAGAGAAAACAGTTTTTAAAAGTTCTGTTGTACCTGAACTATCTATATCTATAGATATACAACCTTTATCCTTTCCTATTTGCATTTGTATACTTTTATTTGCCAAGTCACTGGTTACTCTATCTTGATCTTTTAAAACCCTAAGAAT
>Ga0256828_1001394_pt1 | contig 15088 bp, 14 predicted proteins | sample CV88metaG_FD_185993 | JGI IMG/M metagenome (GOLD analysis project Ga0256828, IMG submission 185993) | Hydrothermal vent microbial communities from East Pacific Rise, Pacific Ocean - CV88 | ecosystem: Environmental > Aquatic > Marine > Hydrothermal vents | place: Pacific Ocean: East Pacific Rise...
TTATGTGTAAACCTAACGACCTAACTGAAGGACAAGTGGGTATAACGACTTGTAACTTCGGTCTTTATATTTTATCTATTCGATACTTAAAAGCTTGGTATTTTTACTGTGTACACTTGTTCTTCTTCCTGTGTTTTGTTATAGGTTTACCAAATCTATCGTTACTTTAAAAGTTATTTGGTTAATTTAATAAAGTTGAATTTATCTTTATTGTCCCAATCATATTTAAAACTATAATATTGATTTAGTTCTAAATCTTGGATATAGTTATCATTTATATGAATTTGATATTTCATAATCATTATTGATGATAATATATCAATTAATGTTATTTTATCTTCTTCATTATGAAAGATAAAATTAAATTCCAATATCTTCTTTTGGCTATTATAACTCTCTATTGTCATTATTCAACTTCCTATCATTTTAGATATAGTTAAATGGAATATACCTATAACTATTTATTCTACAACATTCTATCAAATATAATATAAAAATTAATATAACTATTACCAAATATGATTTTAATTATAAATTTATAGATTCATAAGATATAAAATGTAATAATTACTATTATTTTTTAGTATAAAACAACAAATTAGATGGTAAATATTATGAGTAAACCTAAGCTATTAGATATATTAGTTGAAAAAATAAGATTGAAGCATTATAGTAGATCTACTGAAGATACATATAGGTATTGGTGTAAGAGTTATATATTGTATCACAACAAAAAGCATCCATTAGAGATGGGAAAAGATGAGATAGAAAAATTTCTAACATATCTAGCTATTAAGAAAAAGGTAGCTCCCTCTACACAAAACCAAGCATTCAATGCTATACTATTTTTATATCGTGAAGTGTTGGGTGTGGATATAAGTAATTTTAATATTCAAGCATTAAGAGCAAAAACACGAAAAAGAATTCCAGTAGTACTAAGTATGGATGAAGTAAAATGTGTACTTACAAATATCACAGGGGTAAATGGTATAATCGTCTCACTACTATATGGGTGTGGCTTAAGGATAAAAGAGGCATTAAGACTTAGAGTAAAAGATATAGATTTTGAATATGACAACATATACATATACGATAGTAAATCTTTAAAAGATAGAGTTGTACCTCTCCCTTTAAAAATCAAAGAGCAACTAAAAGAGCAGATAATAAGAGCTAAAACATTACATGAAAAAGATCTATTTGATGGGTATGGTAGTGTATATATGCCATATAATTTATCTAAAAAATACCCAAAAGCACACAAAGAGTTCAAATGGCAATATATCTTTCCAGCAAAATCAATCTCATTTGACAAAAGGGAAAATATATCTAGAAGACATCATATAAATGAGATAAATATAAATCGTGCCATAAAAAAAGCTACAGATCTATGTGGAATATACAAAAAAGTATCTGCTCATACGTTTAGGCACTCATATGCTACACATCTACTTCAAAATGGAACAGATATAAGAAGCATACAAGATCTATTGGGACACAAATCTATAGAGACCACCATGATTTACACTCATGTAGTCAAAGAGTTAAATAAAGATGTTATAAAATCTCCGCTAGATTTCTAAAACTCAACACCAGCAGTTATTGTAAACTTATAGTCATCTTTTGATAATTCATTTTTAATAAGTTTTATACTAAGTGGTAAAGAGAATTTATGAACAACTAAAAGATCTAGTTTTACACCTAAAATCGATTCACTAAAAAATCTTTGTTTTATACTATCACTTCTAAAATAACTATAAGATGTGAAAATAGACTCTCTTCTTAATGAGATAGGAAATGTTGAAAAATAGTGATTAAAATATAGTGTTTTAGATAATCCAAGAGATACTTTGGATATATCTTTTACATAAAAATCATAATCTATCCCCTCAACATATAGATCAGAGCTATCTACCTCTTTATCTAATATATCAGATATAACTTTTACACCTCTATCATCTTTTAGGTTATCTGTATCACTTTTTATGTACTTTAGATCTGTAGAGATATAAAACTCATTGTATATATGTTTAGTAAGCATATAACTTACACCAAAAGTTATATCTCCCCTATCCTCTTTTATAACCACACCTAGATCACTATCTAAATATGGATCAAACTCTAAAGGGAAATTTTGTTTAGTTGTATAATCTAAACTTAAAAATGTTGGTTCCTTATCTGTGTTGTCTTGGTCATAGTATTTTTTTAGATTAATATCTAGTCTATCTCTACCTTTTTGATATATAGGAGCATATATCTTAGCACTACCATATACCTCTCTTTGTTTTGTATTATCTTTGGTATCTTGATGATTTAGTGAAATATTAAAAGGGATATATCTCTCGTTGATATAGTTTAATCCTTCTATACGATCATCTTGATCTTTATAGATATAAAGATTTAACATATTGAACATAATAGGATCTATAAAGATAGCATTTAGAAGATAGCTACTACCTTTTTGTGAATCGTATGTATAGCTTGGATATAAAGAGCTAAACTCCAACTCTTTTAGTTCATTGTATCTATCTCCTTGAATATCACTTTTAATATCCCTATTAAATTCAAAATTATTTTCTATATCTATATCATAAATAGCAATAGAGCTATCTAAATCTTGATCTAATCTTATTTTTTGAACATCATATCCATCTTTAGTAACCGATACTACTAAAGCATTGTTTTTATCTATGATTTTTCCATTTATTATATTGTCGCTACTATTTAGTCTATAGATATTGCCATCTTCATACCTATATATTGTTGCTCCATTTTTACTATTTGCTATGAAATATACACTATTATCAACATTATCAACTATATCTATTAGCTTTGAGTAGTAGCCTTTAAAACTATACAGTTTTGTTTTGTTTTTATATAATACTCTTTTATCTTTTATCTGTTTGAAATAGTATATATCACCGTTTTTATCAAATAGAGCAGATGAGTTTACTTTTGAATAGTATCTATCATCTATAAAAAGTTTTGAAGTTAAAAATGAACTTTTTATATCTACATAAGCTATATGGTTGTTGTGTATATCCTCTATGCTTTTGCCTATGGTACTTTTTAGTGGATAATTATCTTTATCAAATAGTCCAAATTTGTACTGTGTAGATGAGATAAAATCTGATCCTTTACTATAAAGTTTATTATCTATTTTAAATATCTTACCATTTTTTAGTTTTGTATCTACTATTTGTACTCTATTTGTATCTATATCGTATATATTTAATTGTTTTTTATTTACTAAATTTGTTGTTATAAAATATATGTTGTTGTCTATTTTAGATAACTCTATCTTGGCTTTTGATTTTACTATGATATTATCTTTAGGTAACTCTTTGTAACTTTTGTATCTATTTTTAGTGTAGTGTACAAAATCTCTTACAGATTGTTTAAAACTTATATTAAAAGTATTTCTAAATGTATTGTTTAATAAAAATGGATTTATACTATGGATAGAGTTGTTGTAAAACAAACTATTTACCCTATCTATCCCATATTTTGAACTTAAGTATTGCATATAAAATCCACCTACAATATACTTCTCATTTGTGTATGGAAAATTTATATGATCGTTTATAAATGTTGTAGGATCTATTTTGTTGCCAAATACTAAGCTATTTTTTAAAGCATTAAATCTACCATTGTATAATCTTCCACCATTATTGTAAATAGATTCGTTTAAAACTGCATCTCCCTCAATCAATGCAGTTGGTAGATATATATTTGGTATAGTAAAAAATGGCAACCCCGCCCAAATAGGTGCATAGTTGTTTCCAAGATATTTATGTAGAGTTTGTGAGATTTTAGATTTTTTAGCATTCATCTGATAGTTGTGTATCATCTCATGGGTAAATAGTGTGATAAGCCAAGAGTCCATACTAAAATATTCACTCATAGATGATCCACCATTGAAATATACACCCATATTGTATGGTATTGGTGTTGAGAATGCATTTGGTATCTGAAGTTTGTTAGATATAAGAACTATCTTAATAGGTTCATCAAAGCTATATCCAAAACTTTTATCGTTGTGTTTAAAAAAATCATTTAGATTTTCTTTAAAAAATGTTGCCTCTTTTTTGTATTGGTCTGTGTATATTATAGTAAACTTATCTGATCTATATACCTTATAGTTGTCATTACTACTTACACTCAATGCAACTAAATTTGAGATAAATAGCAATATAAGTAAAACTATCCTAAAAAATTTCATCTTTATCCTTTTGCAATACTATTTGCACAAACATATCCACTAGAAAATGCCCACTGAAGATTGTACCCACCACAATTACCATCTACATCTAAAACCTCACCTATGAAATATAGATTTTTATGTAGTTTAGATTCTAGATTATTATCAATCTGCTCTATATCTACACCACCTGCAACCACTTCACAACTACCAAAACCTTTTGTATCTATTATAGTAAAGTGTAAGTTTTTTATATGTTTTACGATAAGTTTTATATGATCCTCTTTTAGATCTTTTGTTGTTTCTATATATTTTGGTAAAACAGCTAGGTCTATTATATATCTTGCTAATTTTCTATTTATAATAAAATTTAGCCACAAATCCAATGGTTGGGCTTTGTCTAGTTTTATATTAAATAAAAGTTTAGTATAAAGCTCCTCTTCACTAAAAGTAGGAAGAAGGTCTATTGTGACTTTATGTTTATTTTGTTTTTGTAATTTTGCTGATATTTTTCTACTTATATCTAAAATAGCAGATCCAGATAGACCATATTTTGTAAAAAGTATATCCCCAAATATATCATCTACTTTCGCTTCAACTTTTACACCTGAGATGGTGTCTAAGTTTTTATTTTCACTTACAAGTTGTACTAAAGAGCTAAATCTATCTATAAGATTGTGTCCAAAATCTTTAGCTATCTCATATCCACTATTGGTCCCACCCAATTTTGGCATAGCTATACTTCCTGTAGATATGATAAGGTGTGAGAAGGGTTGGTTGTTTATGATATATCTATTATTTTTATACTCTATGTTATCTATTTGTGAATTTAAAACTATCTTTACACCATTTGATACAGCTTCAAACTCAAGCATATCTACTACTGTTGAGGATTGTTGAGACATAGGGTATGCTCTACCATTTTTGGCATATATAAACTCTACCCCAATGTTATGAAAAAACTCTTTACAACTTTCATGATCAAATTGTTCTATAATATTTTCTATAAATTTTCTATTTTTTTTATTGTTTGTGTGGAAAAATTTTGGTGAAAGATTTTTATTGCTTATGTTACATCTGCCATTTCCAGTAGCTAGTAGTTTTTTACCTATTTTACTATTTTTTTCAAATAAAGTTACATAAAAACCACATGAAGCTAAAACTACAGATGTAAAAAGACCAGATGCACCAGCACCAATAATTGCTATGCTAGTTTTCATATTATTGTTTTATTTCAAATTTTGTACTTACTTCTTTGTTATTTTCAATAACTTTGAACTCCCATATACCATCCATTCTACCCATAAGATAACGATAATCATAAACAGAGCCGTGCATTGCTGGTATAACCATCTCTCTACTTCTACTTACTTTTCCAGTAGGGTCTATCCATAGTACAGTGATATTTTGGTCGTGATTTACCCTTTTGTGGATATATTTACATATAATTGAATTTTCATCTTCAAGCATGATACAATCGGCACTAGGCAGATTTGTATACTGATCTTGCGCAAAAGAGAATATAGAAAAGCATAGATGTAATAATAAAATATTCAATATCTTCATGAACAATCCTTAAATTTGCGATTATTTTAACATCATATAGATAAATTTGTGATTAATCATATACTAATAAACTTTTAGATACAATTGCGAAAATAATAAGGAAGATATGATGAACAAAAGAGTCCTTGTAAAATTTTCTGGTGAAGCATTAGCTGGAGAAAATGGTTATGGAATAGATACTAAGATATTAGCATATATCGCAGATGAGATCAAACAATTAGTAGATAATGGTGTAGAGATTGGTATAGTGATCGGTGGTGGAAATATTATCAGAGGTGTAAGTGCAGCTGCTGATGGTATCATCAAAAGAACAAGCGGTGACTATATGGGTATGTTAGCAACAGTTGTAAATGGTATAGCTATGCAAGAGGCTTTAGAACATATTGGGATTGATGCTAGACTTCAAACAGCTATCAAGATGGAGCAAATAGCAGAATCTTTTATCGTAAGAAAAGCGAAAAGACATCTTGAAAAAGGTAGAGTAGTTATATTTAGTGCTGGTACTGGAAATCCATTTTTCACAACAGATACAGCAGCGATATTAAGAGCTACAGAGATAGAATCAGATATTATAATCAAAGCTACAAAAGTAGATGGTGTATTTGATAAAGATCCAGCAAAATATGCAGATGCAGTTAAACTAGATACTGTAAGCTATGATGATGCTTTAAAAGATCATATTAAAGTTATGGATGATACAGCTATTGCATTAGCAAAAGATAACAATCTTCCAATAGTAGTAGCAAATATGAATAAAAAAGGGAACTTACTGAGTATCGTAAATGGCGATTATTCACAATGTTCTGTAGTAAAATAAAAGATAATTAGGAGTTAAATTATGAGATTAGAAGAGATATTAGCACAAGCTTTAAAAAGAGTAGATAATGATAGATATGTATTATCTGTAGCAGTTGGTCAAAGAGCAGATGAGTTAAGTAAAGGTGCAAGACCACTACTTACAAGTGAAGAGACAAAAAATATGAAATATACAGATATAGCTATCAAAGAGATCGCTTCTGGTTTACTTGTGATAGATGGTTTAGTAAACATATAATACAAAAATAAAATTGAATAATATTCTATTAGAAGATTTAAAATCTATAAACACTACAGAGGGGGCAAAAAAGCTCCTTCAAGATCACTTCCCACTAAATGACAAAATAAACAAAGCCTTAGAGTTTTCTATAGAAGCTCATAAAGAGCAGTTTAGAAAAAGTGGTGAACCATATATCGTACACCCTATTTTAGTATCTGCAATAACAGCTTATTTTAGCAACGACGAATCTATGGTAATAGCAGCACTATTACATGATGTAGTTGAGGATACAGATATAACACTTGAAACTATCTCAGATGAGTTTGGAAAAGATGTAGCACATATCGTAGATGGACTTACAAAAATTATTGAGATAAGAGAGCATGAACTAGCACCATCATCAAGTGACAACTCAAAGCTTCTATCTTCTGCACTTACTTTTAGAAAGATGTTGGTAGCATCTATTGATGATGTAAGGGTATTGGTTGTAAAGCTATGTGATAGAATACACAATATGCTAACACTAGATGCACTAAAGAGTGAAAAACAAAGAAGAATATCTGAAGAAACTTTAGTAGTGTATGCTCCTATTGCACATAGATTGGGTATATCTACTATTAAAAATATTTTAGAAGATCTATCTTTCTCATATCTATATCCAGAAGAGTACAAAAAAATAGATCTATATCTTCAAGAGTATGAACAAAAAATTCAATTAACTCTTAATAGATTTTTAAGTGATACAAAAACTATCCTAGAGAAGCATGGATTTTTAGATAGTGATATAAAGATTTTTAGTAGAATAAAACACAACTATTCTATATACTTAAAAACTCAACGAAAAGGTGTGAGTATAGATGAAGTTTTAGATCTTTATGCTATAAGAATCTTAGTAAAAGACCCTATAGATTGTTATAAAGTTTTAGGGATAATTCACACTAGCTACAAACCTTTAATTGCTAGATTTAAAGACTATATCTCTATGCCAAAAGAGAATGGGTATCAAACTATTCATACAACAGTATTTTCAAATAGTAAAATATTTGAGGTACAAATACGTACATTTGATATGCACGATATAGCAGAGTTTGGTATAGCAGCTCACTGGAAATATAAAAGTGGTGGAAACACCTCAAAAGCTCCTAGTTTGGATTGGCTAGAGGAGTTGGCATCAAACGATGTAAACCCTGAAGAGTTTTACAGCGATGCAAAGCAGGATCTTTTTAGTGAAGATATTTTAGTATATTCACCAAAAGGGGATATTTTCACACTTCCTCGTGGAGCTACTGCTTTTGATTTTGCATACAATATCCATACAGATGTGGGTAATCATGCAGTTGAAGCTATAATAAATAAGATAAAAAAACCACTTTTAAGTCAACTAAAAAGTGGTGATATTGTATCAATTGTAACTAAAAATCATATCATACCTAGATGTACATGGGCAGATATGGTTAAAACAACAAAAGCAAAAAAATCTATAAAAACACTATGTCATAATAGATTAAACAATATAGATGACCTCACAAGCAAAAATATTATCAATACAATATTTTCAAGATATAAAGATTCTGTTTTAGATTGTTTTGAGGATCTAAAAGTTAAAAATCTTAAAAAAATAGTTTATAATCTTGAGCATCTAAAATATATAAAGAAAACGATCCAAAAATATATCCGAGAAAAAGATGGACTTATTGCAAGATTTAAGATACAAAATCTAACACTAAAAAAGATACAGTTTGATAATGTACTTGTATACTCAAATTTTAGTATAAATCGTGTCTCTTTTGATCATTGTTGTCATCCTAAATTTGGTGATGATATAGTTGCATTAAAAGATCAAAAAGATGTAACAATACACCATAAGATGTGTGAAACTGCATATAAAAAGATCAAGAAGAATCATCAGATGCTTTTTTGCAGCTGGGTAAAAGATAAGTTTTATAGCTATAAGATGGTAGTAAGTCTACCTAACACACGAGGTGAACTAGCAAGGCTACTTACATACCTTTCTGTTGATCATGAAGCTACAATTCTAAGTGTAGAGTATGGTAAAGATAAATATGCAACAAACCAATACTGTACAATAGATTTTGAGATAAAAAATGACGACAAAGAGAAAGTAAAAGCATTTTGTGAGACAAAAGTAAAAGTTATAGAGTTTTACTTAGCCTCAGATGCTTATAAATAGTACCTAATAGAAGCAAATCCTGCGGATTTTGTAAAGATAATATCTTCTATATTCCTATTAGATATTATCCCACCTAGAGCTATTATCTTAAAAGTATCATCTTGATACTTTTGAACTACTTTTGTTAGGTTTTCTAACCCTTTAGGTTCCCCTTTATTCTCTTTATAAAATATTGGTGAGTATGTAATAGCATCAGACCCTAAACTCTTAGCTAACTCTATCTCATCTTCATTATGTGTACTTATTATAGTAAAAAGACCTAAACTTTTAGCTAACTCTATTTTATCAAACTGCACAGATGTAAGGTGTACACCATCAAAATTTAGCTCATTTGCTAATTTTATATCTGAATTAATTAGTACTTTTTTTATAGAAAATTCTCTTGATACCTCTAAACATATTTTTGCTAATTTTTGTATATCTTTAGTTTGTTTATCCCTAAAGCATACCATATCTACACTATTATTTTTAAGTGCAATTGTAAGATTATGTTTAAATTGTTCTAGACTAGATCCATACACTAAAGGATCTGTAATGAGATAAGATATAAAAAAAGAGGGCTTATAAAAAGCCCCCTTTTTTTTATTTTGCTTAGTGATCATTCGTCACATTAGAAGATACTTTGGTATCTTCTAATGATCCTCTTCAGCCATCATAACTGAACCAGAGATGTAAACATATGTTAACATCATGAATATAAATGCTTGAAGTACACCAAATGCAAATAGGAAGAAAAATCCAGGTAGCGGTGCAATCCAAGGTACTAACATAAGAAGTACCATTAAGAACATATCATCACCTTTTACAGAACCAAAAAGTCTGAAAGATAAAGAAACAATTCTTGAGATATGTGAAATAACTTCAATAGGGAACATTAAAGGTGCAAGTGCAGGAACAGGACCCATCATATGACCTAGATATTTACCAGCACCATTCTCTTTAAATCCAATGTAGTTATAGTAAACAAAAACTATAATAGCTAATGATAATGTGAAGTTAATATTTCCTGTTACAGATTCAAAACCAGGAACTATACCCATCATATTTGCTACAAATATAAGTAAACCAAGTGTTGCAATTAGTGGCATAAAAGTTTTAGCATTTTTCTCACCCATCGAATCAACACCCATAGAAACAACACCTTGAAGATATGCTTCCATAACATTTTGTGCACCTGTTGGTACTAACTGAATTTTACTAACAGCTGCTCTTGCTACAAGCATAACAATAATTACTGTAAGTACTAAATGTGATAATATGATCCAATCTTGACCATGTCCACCAATAGCACCGAAGAATGTAAATAATCTACCTTCCATCTATTTTCCTTTTCTTTTTTATCTTTCTACGATAAGTATTTGGGCAATTATATTATAATAATTATAAAAAACTACTAAAATGTAAGTTTAATTTATAACTCTTTAAATCTATAACCGCTTTTTTTCAACTCATCTCGTATTGTTGTTTGATGCTCATCACCTTTTGTCTCAAGTCCAATAGTAACATTTGCATCACCAAAATCTAAAGCTACCGAATCTCTGTCGTAATCTATTTGTACAATATTTGCATTTAGATCTTCAAATATATTTGTAAGTTTCTTTAAACTTCCTGGTTTATCTATAAGTGTTACTACAAGATTCATCTTTCTTGAACTTTTAACAAGACCTTTTTCTATAATTTGAGCAAGCATAGTTACATCTATATTTCCACCACTTAAAGGCAATACTACTGTTTTATCTTTTACATCTATTTTATTGTGCATAATAGCAGCAGTTCCAGTGGCCCCTGCCCCCTCAACCACAAGTTTGTGTTGCTCTAGTAAAAATAAAATAGCTGATGCTATCTCATTATCCTCAACCTCTACAACTTCATCTACTAGATCTAAAACATAATCTAACATCTTAGGTGTAGTATCTCTTACAGCAATACCATCTGCTATAGTTTTTACAAAAAGTGAGTCAATAGGTTGTTTTGCCTCAAAAGACTCTTTCATAGCTCTAGCACCAGATGCTACAACTCCAACTATTTTTATCTCAGGTTTTAACTGTTTTACAACAGAAGCGATTCCAGATATAAGTCCACCACCACCTATTGGCACTACGATCATATCTATATCTTCTATCTCATTAAATATCTCTAGTGCTATTGTACCCTGCCCTGATATTACATCATCATCAGCAAATGGATGTACAAATGATCTATTATGCTTTTTTGCATAATCTATCGCATATTTATAAGATTCATCATAGTTTGCACCGTGTAATATAACATCTGCACCATAAGATTTTACACCGCTTACTTTTGTCAAAGGTGTTGCTTCTGGCATAACTATAGTTGCACTACAACCAAAATGTTTACTACTATATGCTACACCTTGTGCATGATTTCCTGCACTTGCTGCTACTACACCTTGATCTCTCTCATTTTGACTTAGTGTTGCAATTTTATTAAATGCACCACGAAGCTTAAAACTACCAGTAAGTTGTAGATTCTCTTTTTTTAGATATATTTTTGCATTATGTTTTTTACTTAAAATTGGGGCGAATGCCACAGGAGTAGATCGTATGATACCATCTAATCTTTTTTTTGCTTGTTTTATTTTCTCTAGTTTAATCATCTTGCGATTGTACTAAAAATTGTATAAAGATATATTGAAAATAGTACAAAATAATAAAATTAGAAATTAATTCTAATTTTATCATATATTTCTAGTTTTTTGTACCTATAAACTCTACAGTGATTGCATATAGTGCTGGAATATCTGTCTTACCAACAAATCCATCTATACCTATTGCATTCATCTTATCTTTTACAGCATCTGTTGTCATACTTGAGTTTACAATAACAGGGATATGACTATATTTTGGACTCTCTTTGATATATTTAGCTACTTGATACCCATCAGTTCCAGGCATCTCAATATCTGTTATAATCATACCTATCTCGTCTGGATCATACTCCTCTATTCTACTTAATAGCTCTCCACCATCTTCACAAATAAGATAATTTGCTCTAGCTTTTTTCATAAATTGAGACATAACCTCTCTTGCTACTGCACTATCTTCTGCAATTAAGATCATTTTATCATTATTTAATGGTTTTGTTACATATCTATCAAGATCACTTGCATTTATATCTGTCCAACCAATATCTGAAAGAAGTTGTTCTGCATTGAAAACTGTACAAAGTCTATCTTTTTTATCTACCTCTACATAAGTAGTATATGTAACTTTAGAATTTTGATTTTCAGAATTTATAAGTTCAGCTGTTGTTTTTTCAACAATATTTACCATATCTTTTACTAAAAATCCAACTTGCTTATGGTTGAATTCACAAAATACAATTAGTTTGTACTCATTAATAGGTAAACCCTCATATCCTAACCACTTATCAAGATTTATAAGAGTTATAGGCTCCCCTCTAATTGTACCGATACCTTCAATAATATCTGTCTCTTTAGGAGTATCTGTTATAGCTATCTCTTCTGTGATTATAAAAGCTTTTATCTTTGCAATATTTATTGCATACACATCATTATTACCTGTATAGAACACTGCTAATTGTTGAACATTTCTAAGGTGAGCTTGTGTTAATTGCTCTACACTATCGCTAATTCCACTCATATAAATTCCTTTTTAGTCTAAATTTATTTAATTTCTCTTATTTTAGCTACTTTTGACTTAATAGTTTTTGAATTGTTATACTACACATAGTTAAACCAAAAGAACCTGTTACCCCTATAAAACTTCCCATATCTTTACATAAGCCCAATTCACTACTAAAAACTACTTTAAACTTCTTATTAAATCTCTCTTTTTTAAGTAGTTCTCTTATCTTTTTAGCAAAAGGGTCATTGTAGGTTTTAAAAATATCTATATACTCTATTTTTGTAGGGTCTATCCTTTTTGCACTTCCTGTAGTAGAGATGAGTTTTTTATAGTATCTTTTTATCAATTTTATTTTTGGTTTAATATCATCTATTGCATCTAAAATTAGATCATAACTACTCATATCAAAACTATCTACCCACTGTTCATCTATCTTTTGATCTATTATTTTTATATTTGGATATAAAGTTTGTAGATGTTTTACTTTTAGCTCTCCAATAGCTTCACTACCTATTTGTCTATTTTGATTTGTTTCATCGTATCTATCAAAATCAACAATAGTTATATTTGTAACACCACTTTTATATAAGCAATCTAAAGCATGTCCACCCACTCCACCAACACCTAAAATAATGATATTTGCTTGTTCTAATTTTTCAAAACCATCTCCAAATAGTTTTTTACATCTGTCATATCTCATTTTAATCTATCCACTTTTTTTAGAAACAGTTTTAAGCTTTTCTTCTCTTTATATCCAATTTCATAAGATATTTTTAAAAGATACTCTTTTATCTGTTTTTTGGTGATATTTGTTTTTTGTGAGTATTGTTTTAGAATATATTGTGGTATTTTTATATTTGATATTAAAAACTTTTTTGAAAGTTTCTTGATATATTTACTATGATTATTTATACAAAGTCTAGCAAATACAAAAGGTAGATTATATCTATCGTTCCATATTTTAGCTAGATCTTTAAAATCTCTATTTGATGAGTTGTGATAATAGTATAATGCCTTATCTCCTATTAACACCTCACCATCTAGATTTAGTATCTTTGCTAGTGCATTTGATGTATCTGATTGACTATCTTTTTTATATTTACCTTTTAGTAAAAGAACAGATAAAACATCCTCTTTAGCTACAATACCTAGATCTAAACATCTACAATTTTTTGACTTAATAGATGATATAAAAGCTGCATCTATTTTTTTTGTTTTAAATCTTCTATTTATAATTGATGGATATGATTTTTTATACCCTACTATCTGTTTTACTTGAGAAGATCTAATATTTCTCTTCATAAAAATATAAAACGGTAGTAGGTTTATAAAATCTATTTTGGCAAAAATCATATATATCCTTAAATATTTTTACCAATAATAGCAAATATATAATAATAAGCTAATTATTTTTTATTGGTTACTTACTTTTAGATACATATTTTAACCACATATATCCAAATATTCCAGAAAATAAAGAGGCTGCTAATATTCCAACTTTTGCTTGAAAAATAAGATCAGGTGAACCTAAAAATGCAAGGTCAGCTACAAATATAGACATAGTAAACCCTATACCACCAAGTGCTGCAACACCAAATATTTGACTCATTGAGCTATCTTGCGGTAGAGATGCTATTTTTAGTTTTATAGCTAACCAAGATACACCAAATATACCTATGATTTTACCCAAAATCAACCCTGCAATAATCCCTAAAGATACTGGTGATAATATAGTAGATCCAATAGATCCAAAATCTATAGATATACCCGCATTTGCTAGTGCAAAAAGTGGGATAATAACTAAAGCAATAGGAAGATGAAGATCATGTTCAAGTCTAGCAGCTGGAGTTCCTACTGCATCTATGTTGTCCTTAATATGATTTAATATAGATTTTTGTTTCTCATGCATCATATGATCTGTTGCTATTGGGTATTTGTCATACTCATCTAGTAGATTTCTAGTCTCATTTGAGAACTCAACTGGAGCAAATTTTGGTTTAGATGGTATAGCCATAGCAGCTATTACCCCTGCTATTGTTGCATGTACACCTGACTCTAACATAAAAAACCACATAAATAAACCAACTATAAAATATGGTAAAATCATATGTATACCAAATCTATTAAATGCAACCATTATCAAAAATGATCCACCAGCAAGTGCTAAAGGTAGATAGTGTATCTGATCGGTATAAAAAATTGCTATAACTAAAACAGCACCTAAATCATCTACAATAGCTAATGCAACTAAAAATGTCACAAGTGCAGCTGGTACTCTTTTACCAAGTAAAACTAAAGCACTAATTGCAAAAGCAATATCTGTAGCCATAGGTATCCCCCAACCACTTGCTCCAACATCACCAGAGTTTATAGCTAAAAAGATCAATGCTGGAAATAACATCCCACCAATAGCTGCAAGTATTGGCAATATTGCAACTTTTATGTTTGATAATTCACCTACTAAAACCTCTCTTTTTATCTCTAAACCA